>Ga0265293_10000538_pt1 | contig 90405 bp, 82 predicted proteins | sample Munlanlewell138R_FD_192505 | JGI IMG/M metagenome (GOLD analysis project Ga0265293, IMG submission 192505) | Leachate microbial communities from a municipal landfill in Southern Ontario, Canada - Leachate well 138R | ecosystem: Engineered > Solid waste > Landfill > Unclassified | place: Canada... | reverse complement strand
CGAGCGGATCTGTTCGACTATATTGAGCGGTTTCATAACCCACGAATGCGTCGTAGAGTTGCTCAGCAAGATCTGAAGTTTTCGGCTCTTTTAAAACCGTCCGTGTTAGCGGGGTAGAACCCGATCCAGACAAGGCACCGTTCGATCCCGAGCCCGCTAGCGCAATTTCACGAAGTCGGGCTCGCGCCTCTCGCGGAAGGCATTAACTCCCTCCACCAGCTCCTCACCGATAAACGCAGCCACCTGAGCTTCGAACTCATGCTGCATGTCATCGCTAAAGGTACGCGGAAACTCGGCAAAGGCCCTCTTCACCTGCAGGAAGGCCTCCCGCGGTAGACGCGCCGCCTCGACAGCGCGCTGTAACGCCACCTGCTGCACCTCGGCATCCGCCACGGCTTCATCGACCATGCCCAAGGCCAGCGCCTTGTCGCCGGCGACCGTCTGGCAGCGCAAGATCAACTGACGCGCCTGACTCCAACCGACCCGCCGGCCCAGGCTGTGCATCAGACCGTAATCCGGCACCAGGCCCACCTTGAGAAACGGGAAGCCGATGCGTGCGCCCTGCCCGGCCACCACGATGTCGGCCAGCAGCGCCAGGCCAGCTCCGCCGCCCATGGCGACGCCTTCGAGCGCGGTCACCACCGGCTTGTTTGAACCCCGTACCAGACTAGCGAAGGCGTGGTTGCCCTGCATGCGCCTGCGAGCTGCCGCCTCGGTCATCGCATCCATCGACTTCAGATCGCCACCGGCACAAAAGTTACCCTCCGTGCCGGTCAGTACGATGGCATGCACCGAAGAGTCGCTGAGCGCGCCAATGAACGCCTCAGATAGCTCGCGCACCACCGGCGGACTGAGCGCATTACGCTTGTCCGGTACGTGGATGGCAATGCGCCGGACCACCGCGTGGGGCTGATCGACCACCACATATTCAAATTCTGCTGACATGTTTGCTCCTTGAACTTGGCTTTGATCGCGGGTTACCAGTTCGCCAGATCGGCGGCGCGGGCACGGTGCAGGTCGGGGGCTCCCATGACCGCACGGTCGAACATTGCCCGTTTGAACCACATCTGCAGCGGATATTCCCACGTGTAGCCCATGCCACCGTGAGCCTCAACAGCATCGCGGGCCAGCTGCATGAACACGTCGCTCAGATGCGCCTTGGCCATGGCGGCCATGCGCTCGGCATCTTCCGGCACCCGATCATAGGCATGGGCGGCATACCAATAGAGGCCGCGGCTGGGCTCCAGCGACACGGCCATGTTGGCCAACTGGTGTTTGAGCGCCTGGAAGGAACCGATCGGACGACCGAACTGCTCACGGGTTCTGACGTACTCGACCGTCAGGTCCAGTGCACGGGAGGCACCACCGAAGGCATCGGCCGCCAGCAGCACCAAGATCATGTCACGCACACGACTGGCAACGCAGATGTCGGCACACAGCGGTTCGGCCTTGGCTTGGTTGAAGTTGACGTTCCACAGGCGGCGTGTGCGGTCAGCCACGTTCAGCTCACTCAGGCCGATGGCGCCCTGCCTCTCGACGAGCAGCAACTGGCCATCTTGGCAACCGACCAGGAACAGGTCGGCCAGATCGGCACACAGCACGTTGTTCTTCTGCCCGCTCAGCTCGGCGCCCCCCGGGAGACTCCAGTCCTCTGGCTGCCAGCCCTGGCCTGCCTCGTTGAAGGCGAAGGTGGCGAGCGCATCGCCGCTGGCCAGGCGCGGCAGCCACTTGGCCTTCTGCTCAGCGTTGCCGGCCATTGCAATCGCCGCGGCTACTGTCACCTGCCCCAGCAATGGACCCGGGCATCCGTAGTAGCCGACCACCTCCATCATCAGCGCCAGGTCGATCAGCTCAAGGCCACTTCCGCCGAACTCCTCGGGAATCATCATGCCGGCCAGACCGAAGTCCAGCAGACACTGCCACAAATGCTGATCGAAGCCCGACTCGCTGTCGAAGATCTGGGCCAGCTTGAGCACGTCGCACTCCTGCTCAAGTGTCTTTTGCAGCGCTTCCTGGAAGCTGACCTGGTCATCGGAAAGATCGAAATACATGACGGACTCCTAGCGTTCTTCTTCGCGCGGCAGACCCAGCCCGCGCTCGGCAATGATGTTGCGCTGAATGTTGGAGGTACCACCCGCGATGGCCACACCCAGCGAGCCCATGAAATGCTCGACCCACTTCTCGTTGCCACGCGAGCCGGCAAATCCGGGCATCAGCAGGCCGTCGTCCCCCATAAGGTCCTGGGCAATGCGCGCGATATCGTGACCAATGTTGGTGGTGACCAGCTTATTCATCATGCCGACGATACCCGGCTCCTTCTGGTAGATGGTCTTGGTCAACTGCCGAGCGCTGGAGTACTGGTGCGACAGGATGTAGCCCTCGACGCGCGCCAGGCGCTGACGCATGTCCGGGTCCTCGATAGCCGGACGACCATTGCGCTGAACCTTGCGGGCCATATGCACCAGCTTGGAGAACATGGTGGTGTACTTATCAGCCCCCCCCATCATGTTGCGCTCATGCTTGAGGGTGGACTTCGACACCAGCCAGCCCTCACCGCGCTTGCCGACGATCCAGTTGCCCGGGGTGCGCGCGTTGGTGAAGAACACTTCGGAGAAACCGGTGCCGCCGGTCATCTGCTTGAGCGGGCGGATCTCGACACCCGGCTGCTTGAGGTCGAGCAGCAGATAGGAAATACCCTCGTGCTTGGTCGGTGCATCTGGTTCGGTGCGCACCAGCAGGAACATGTAGTCTGCCAGGTGGGCTCGGGTGGTCCAGATTTTCTGTCCATTGATCACCCATTCATCGCCAACCAGCTCGGCGCGAGTGCGCAGCGAGGCCAGGTCGCTGCCGGAACCCGGCTCGCTGTAGCCCTGCGCCCACAGGTATTCACCGGCGATGGTCTTGGGCACGAAGAGCTCCTTCTGCCACTCCTCGCCCTTCTCGAGCAGAGTCGGCACCAGCATGTCGGTGCTGATACCGCCGACTTCCAGCGGCGCTCGCACGCTGGTGAACTCCTCGCGGATCACCTTGGCCTTCAACACGTCCGCCGGCTGCTCGGAGCCGCCAAATCGCTTAGGCACATTGCGATACAGGTATCCCTTGTCGATCGCCGCCAGGCGGAATGCCTTGATCGCCGCGGCATCTGTCGTGGGTTTCCAGTTCTGCCGGACAAAGTCCCGCACCTCGGCACGGTAGGCCTCGTACTCGTCACTCAAGCCCAGTTCCATCGACACCACCTCATGTTTTTGTGCTTTGACAACCTCGTCAAAACCATAATATAAGTTAACTAGGTTATACAAGAGCCGATCCTGTGCGTGATGCTCCGCCCCGAGCTGCGAGCGATGCGCAACCCCGAAGCAGCTGGGCCCTCGCCAAGGCCCCGAAGGAGAAAAAGATGTTCAATACAAGAATCACCCGACTGCTAGGCATTGAGCACCCTATCGTTCAGGGCGGCATGCAATGGGTTGCCCGCGCCGAGCTAGCCGCCGCCGTATCCAATGCCGGCGGCCTGGGCATGCTATCCGCCCTGACCCAGCCGACCCCGGAAGACCTGGCCAAGGAAATCGAGCGCACCTTCGCACTGACCCAGAAACCCTTCGGCGTCAACTTGACCATCCTGCCGACCATCAAGCCGGTGCCTTACGCCGACTACGCACGGGTAATCATCGAGACCGGGGTGAAGGTGGTGGAAACTGCCGGTAACAACCCGCAGCAATACATCGATATGTTCAAGGCAGCCGGCATCGTCTGCATCCACAAGGCCACCGCAGTACGCCACTGCGTGAAGGCAGAAAAAATCGGCTGCGATATCGTCAGCGTCGACGGCTTCGAGTGCGCCGGACACCCGGGAGAAGAAGACGTGCCGGGATTGATCTTGCTACCGCGGGCGGCTGACGAAATCAGCATCCCAATCCTCGCCTCCGGCGGCATCGGCGACGGCCGCGGCCTGGCGGCTGCACTGTGTCTGGGCGCCGAAGGCGTGAACATGGGCACCCGCTTTCTCGCCACCCGCGAGGCGCCGATTCACGGGGACGTCAAGCGGCGCATGGTCGACGCCACTGAGCGCGACACCGCACTGATCTTCCGTACCCTGTCCAATACCTCGCGAGTGTTTCGCAATTCGGTGGCGCTCAAGGTGCTGGACATCGAGGCCCAGCCGGGCCAGACCGACTTCAATGACCTGGCTCCGCTGGTTTCCGGGCAGAAGGGTCGCCTGGTCTGGGAACAAGGCGACATCGAGCAAGGCGTGTGGACCGCCGGACAGGTCCTCGGCCTGATCCGTGACATCCCCAGCTGCGACGAGCTGCTGACACGCATGGTCAATGAGGCCAGCGACCTGATCCGCAAGCGTCTGCCGGACATGCTGGATACCAGCAGCAAGTCGTGCCCCGCTGCCCTCTGATCCATGAGCGAGCACAAGATGGACAGTAAAACCCACGCTGCACCGGGCGCACATCCGGCATTCCAGCGCATCCGTCCCGACTGGCCTCCTGTGGGCGTGTACATCGGCCGCGAACTGCTCGAGGTCAATCACGACGGTAACGTGCGCCTTCGCTACCGCGCCCAGCCGGAGTGGGCCAACGGCCGCGGCGATGTGCAGGGCGGCTTCGTCGCCGTAATGCTCGACTCCGCGCTGGGTGCGGCAGCTGTGGCACAACTGCCCTCCAGCGACTCGGTCGCCACCATCGAAATGAAGGTCTCCTATATCCGTCCCACACCAATGGCCGAGCTGATCGGTCATGGCCGGGTCGTCCACAAGGGCTCGTCCACGGTGTTCGCCGAAGGCGAGCTGCGCACCACGGACGGACTGCTTCTGGCCACCGCCACCGCCACCCTGCGCATAGTGCAGGGGCGCCGTGACTGATCCCGCGTCGCAGCCGCCTCCCCCACCTCTCCCCCTCAATGGCCGTAGCTGTCGAGGGGGGGGGTTCAGTCACCACACATCATAAACCTATTTATATAGGTTTACTTTTTGACATGAATCAACATGGCTCCCCTTCACAGCCCATAGGATGTCTCTACAGCGCCTCTCGAGGCGCCCTACGACAAAGCATCCATCGACAAGAAAAAGCGGGAGCCTCCCATGAAACCCTTCGTTTTCAGCTGTGACGCCCACATCAACGAACCGAACGACCTCTATCTCAACGGTCTGCCACAGCACCTGCAGCCCTTCGCCTTGCACCGCGAGATCGTCGAGGGCAAGAACAAGAAACTGATCATCCTCAAGATGGGCGAGACCGAACTGCTGCGCTTGGAGCTCAACTTCTGGAACCAGAGCCACAAGAACGGACTGCGTGACCTCGACGGTCGCTTCAAGGACATGGAATTGGACGGTGTGGATGCCGAGCTGGTATTCGCCAACCTGGCGCTGGTCGCCCACCGAATCCCCAACGCAGAGGCCGAACTGGCCACCGCCCGGCTGTTCAACGACTGGGTCTGCGACTTCGTCAAGGATCACCGCCACAAGCTGGTACCAGTCGCCATCCTTCCGGTCCACGACCTGGCCGCCGGCCTCGCCGAGTTCCAACGGGTGGTCGCCAAGGGCTTCACTGCGGTGATGATCCCGGTGGTGCCGCCGGCCGGTGTGCCGCAGTACAACGACCCGGCCTGGGAGCCAATCTTCGCCTACGCCGCCGCGGTGGAGGTGCCGCTGGTATTCCATACTGGCACCGGTGATGTGAACATCCGCGCAGAGCGTGGTGCGGGCGCCGCCCTGTTCAACTACACCCGACAGATGAACGACTCGGTCGACACCATCACCCGCCTCGTCGGCGGCGGCATCCTCGACCGGAATCCGAAGGCTAAGATCATGTTCGCCGAGCACGGTGCCGGCTGGCTGCTGGGACTGGCCGAGCGGATGGACGAGGTGTACGACGGCCACAACTTCTACATCGAGCCGAAGCTCGGCCGCCGTCCGAGCCAGATTGTCCGCGACCAGGTCGTCTGCTCGTTCCAGAACGACATCGGCTGCCTGCTGACCCGCAAGGGCGTCGGCATCAATGCCCTAGTGTTCGCCACCGACTATCCGCACCATGAAGGGACCTTCCCGCACAGCCGCGAGCTGGTCGAACGCATGTTCGACAACGTGCCGGACATCACCGAGGAAGAGAAGGCCGCTGTGCTGGGCCTGAATGCCGCACGGATGTTCAAGCTCGACGTCGAGAAAGCCAAGGCCCAGGCCGCAGCCTGAGCGTTGCCCTGACGACTACGAGGCGTCAGCCCCGCAGTTTTTCCTGATGGGAAGCCGCCGCGGCATGAACAAGCAGGAAAGCTTCCGGCGATGCGGCAGGTGATGGCCAGACGGCCAGGGCCACCAGACCATCACCCAGCCCCCACGGTCCAAGAGACTCCGACCACCTCTCAGTCGCTCTCTTCGACCCACGGACCGGCATCGTCGAAATCGCTCAACAGAGCCTCTGAGTGGTGGGTAAAGTCGCGGGACGAGCGCCGTACACGCAGTGCCGCTGCGGCATTATCCGGCTGCTGGATCAGGCAACTGCCCAGTCCCGCCGGGATATAGGCCGCCGAGGGCAGCTCGTCATGACGATTGACCCGCCCACCGGATACCAGCAGAGCCCTCTGCAGCACCCGCAACGCCTCGAAGCCATCATCGTCCAGGCGCCCTTCGCCCCAGCGCGTCAATCTGCGAATCTCCACGCCGTCAAATGGCGCTGGCCCCGTAATCTTGTCGCTTTCGATGTCCCAGCAAAGCAACAGTTCACCGTCGCGCCGCAGTTCGGCACGCGTGCACCCATCAGGATGCTGGGGCACAATCGAGCGCCCCTCGGCATCGAGTTCCGGGAACAGCGTACGCCCGATCCGGTCGAGCACGCTGGTATCGTACTGACGCCGACCTCCACGCACCGCCTGAGCGATCGCCAGCAGGGCCAGATCGAACATGTGGGTGCACTGCTGCAGAGGGTCGGGCAGGCCAGAGCGGCGAAGGATCTCGGGGCCCAACTCGGCCCCGACCAGGCGCTGTAGGACTGCGCGAGCGCTAGGGCAGGTCGTCCACGGCGTTCGCCGGGCCCGGCCCTCTACCTCGAGCACCCGCGCCCCATCGTGGAACAGGTCCACCTCGAAATGGTGGAAATCATCCTCCAGCGCGGCCCGCACCATGCCGTTTGTGGCATCGAGAATGATCCGGCGCCGCGAGACGCCCTGATTGTGGCGTCCGGGCACAAGCACTGGAACGGACGGAATTGTCGCATCCATAGGGGTGGCCTCCTCGCACTTGGCAAGCTGCACTAAAATTTCCCGCCGCCCTCCCTGGCTGCGGAGCAAACCTACTCAGCCACGCAGGGCCTGACCGCTCAGCGCACAACGGCGCAGTAGCGGCGAAGCACGGTAGCGGCCATCACGGTAGTAGCGATCCAGGTTGTCGATCACCTGCAGGACGCGATCTACGCCTATCAGATCGGCCCAAGCCAACGGGCCGCGAGGATAGTTGACGCCGCTGATCATCGCCAGATCGACACCTTCGGCGCTGGCCACACCTTGGTGCACCGCCTCGGCGCCCTCGTTGGCCAGCATGGCCACGGTACGCATCACCACCAGCGCCGGGCAGTCGTCGACCACCAACACAGTCCAGCCCAGCGCCTGGAAGAAGCCGACAGCCTTGTCCAGTTCGGCCTGGGACACCTGGTCGCCCTTGGCCAGGGCGATGCTGCCAGTCTTGCCATAGTCCAAAGCCAGATCGAATAGCACCACCGGCTCGCCGCGATCGACACTCAGCTGGGTGGCGGTTTCGCCGCCGGTCAGCAGCAGCAGTACGCCATCCACACGGAAGCCCAGATCACTGGTGTTGCCCTTGTGCAACGCCAGCCCGGCGCTCTGCGCAGCGACGCGCAGTGGTTCGAGCAGTGCACTGTCGTCCAGCGCCTCGAGGTAGACCGGTGCCGCCACAGACGCGGCGGTCTTGACCTGAGCCCGCTCGGCACCAGGGGCATAGTCGTAGAAACCACGCCCCGTTTTGCGACCATAGCGGCCGGCAGCCACCAATTCCTGCTGCAGCAGCGATGGCTTGTAGCGCGGATCTTGGGAGTAGGCATCGTAGACACCCTGGGTCACCGCCACGCTGACGTCGTGACCGATCAGGTCCATCAGCTCGAACGGCCCCATACGGAAGCCACCGGCCTCGCGCATGATCTGGTCGAGTGCAGCGAAGTCGGCGGCACGCTCGTGCAGCAAGCGCAGGCCTTCGCCATAGAAGGGCCGCGCGACGCGGTTGACAATGAAGCCGGGAGTCGACTTGACGTGCACGGCGGTCTTGCCCCAAGCCTCCGTGGTGGCGAAGGTGGTTTCGACAACCTCGGCGGAGGTGGCCAGGCCGGCGACCACTTCGACCAGCTTCATCAGATGCGGTGGGTTGAAGAAGTGCATGCCAACCATGCGCTGCGGATCGCGCAGCTCCTTGCCGATGGCGGTGACCGACAACGACGACGTATTGGTTGCGAGGATCGCATCGTCGGCGACAATGCCCTCCAGATCGCGGAACAAGTTCTGCTTGACCTCAAGCTTCTCGACGATGGCCTCGATTACCAGCGCAGACGGGGCCAGCTCGGCCAGGTCACTGCAAGGACGGATGCGCGCGAGGATGGCCTGGGCCTCCTCGGCCGCCAGCTTGCCCTTCTCCACCGCTGCCGCGAGGTTCTTGCCGATGGTGGTCAGGCCGCGATCGGTAGCCTCGGCAGACAGATCGTAGAGCATCACCGAGTGGCCGGCCTGCGCCGCCACCTGAGCGATTCCGGCACCCATGGCACCTGCGCCAACCACGGCAACCAGCTGTTCGGTACTCAAGCGAGTCATGACGGATTCCTTCAAATGATTATTCGGATTGACTATAGAGTCAGCGGACCTGGAACTTCTTTGGCGCCTTCATCAGCGCATCGCGATCGACCTGCGCCTTTCCAACCGGGTTGCCCAACTGGGTGTACTGCATGCCTCGATCCAGCGCCGCAGTGCGGGTGGCATCCAGCGACTCCCAGATGGCGCGCACGGAGCCCTGCATGGACGCTGCTGGCTTGGCGGCGATACCCGCAGCGATCTCCTCGGCGCGCGCCCACAGACGATCCAATTCAACCACCTCGCTAACCAGACTGATGCGCAGCGCTGTCTGCGCCGAGATGCGCTCGTCGTTGCCCATCAGCACCATGCGCAGTACCTCGTGTAGCGGAATCTTGAAACGCAGGCCGATTGGCTCGAGCACCGCCGTCTGGCCGTAGGTGACGTGCGGGTCGAAGAACTCGGCGTCTTCAGAACAGATGACCAGGTCGGCCCCGTTCAACCAGTAGAAGGCACCGCCAGCGAGCATGCCGTGCACCGCGCAGATCACCGGCTTCCACACCTTGTTGGCCTTAGGACAAAGGGCCGTACCCGGGTCCTCGCTGTGCCAGAAGTTGGCCGGCTGGGCATAGCCTTCCTTCACATCCAGCCCAGTGCTGAAGGCTCGACCCGGGGCGGCACGCAGAACTACCGCATGCACGTCGTCGTTCTCCTTGACCCGCCGCCAGACATCGCGGAACTCCTCACGCATCCGGGCATTGAAGCTGTTCATGGCTTCCGGGCGATTGAGAGTGATGGTGGCGACGTGGTTGTCGGCCTCTTCGTAGATGATCGTCTCGTAGTTCATTGCTCGACTTCTCCGGGTCTCTTGTTGTGCGCGACGCAGCCTGACCAGCAGTCACTGGCAAGAACCTGTGCCACGAAAAATAGCACAAGCATCTTTATCATATTACTTAGTTGTATTTTTTGTCGAATTTGACCTAGAGTGTTGTCCACGACGCCCCATCACCCTTGAGGAGAGAACTCGCGTATGGACCTTGACTTCAGCCCTGAGGAAAAACTGTTTCGCGAGGAGGTCACGACCTGGCTGCGCGAAAACGTGCCCCACGAGCCACGCCCCTATGAAGGCGCAGAGGCGCGTGAATTCGACCTTGCGTGGCAGCGCAAGCAGTACGAGGGCGGCTGGGCGGGTATCGCCTGGCCGAAGGAGTACGGCGGCCGCGGCCTGTCGACCATGCAGCAGCTCATCTGGTACGAGGAGTACGCCAAGGCCGATGCCCCCTGGGTAGGCTCCGGCTTCGTCGGCAACAACCACGCCGGCCCTACCCTGATCGCCGAAGCCAGCGACGCACAAAAGAGCTTCCACCTGCCGAAGATCCTCCGTGGCGAAGCCATCTGGTGCCAGGGCTTCTCCGAACCGGGCTCCGGCTCCGATTTGGCCAGCCTGCGCACCAAGGCGGTAATTGACGGAGATCACCTGGTGGTCACCGGCCAGAAGATCTGGACCAGCTTCGCCGACCACTCCGACTACCAAGAGCTGCTAGTGCGCACCGACCCGGACGCCCCCAAGCACAAGGGCATCAGCTGGGTGATCTGCGACATGAAGAGCCCGGGCATCGAGATTCGTCCGATCCAGATGATGTCTGGAGGCTGGCACTTCTGTGAGGTGTTCTACAACGAGGTGCGCATCCCGCTGAGCAGCGTGGTCGGCGAGATCAACGACGGCTGGCGGGTGGCCATGTCCACCCTATCCTTTGAGCGCGGGACCGCTTTCATGGCAGAGCAGGTCGAGCTGGCACGCAAGGTCGAGGCCTTGGTGCAGTACGCCCGCGACAATCGTGGCTTCGGTGGGCGCTCCCGCCTGATCGACGACGACGAGCTGCGCCGCCGCCTGGCCCTAGTGCGCGCGGAAGTATCCGCCATGCGTTCCATGACCTTGGCGACCATTTCGCGCATCGAGATGACCGGCAAGCCGGGTCCAGAGGGATCGATGATTCGCCTGTACTTCTCCCAGCTGCAGCAGCGCGTCTACCGCCTGGCTACCGACCTGCTAGGCCCGGCCAAGCTGGAAATGTCGCCACTCGGCCAGGGTTGGACCCATCCGTATCTGCGCAGCTTCGCCTCGACCATCGCTGGCGGCACCGCACAAATCCAGCGAGACATCATTGGTGACCGGGTTCTCGGCTTGCCGAAATCTCGTTAATCATTCAAGGAGACCGAGAAATGAATCTGTTACCGACCTCCGATCAACAGCAGATCGTCGACTCTGTCGCGGCCTTCATGGCCGAACAGATGCCGGTTGCGCGCTATCGCGAGCTGCACCTGAACACCCCGAGCCTGAGTGCCGAGCAACTGCAGCAAGTCGTGGACCTAGGCTGGTTCAGCCTGGGCCTCGAAGAAGAACATGGCGGCCTTGGCTGCAGCTTGGTCGAAGAGGCCCTGCTGTTCCGCGAAATCGGCCGCCATGTCGGTCCACTGGGCATCCTTGCCGGCGTGCTGGGCGCCCGCGTGGCCGCCCTCGCCGGCCAGAGCGAAGTGGTCGAGCGCATCCTCAGCGGCCAGGCACGGGTTGCCATCGCGGTTGCCACCGCAGAATCGACCACCGCCGCCGAACCGAACGGCCAGGTGCTGCTGCTCGACGCCGAGCAGGCCGACTTCGGTCTGCTGGTGGACGATAGCGGTGCCGCACTGTTCGAACTAGCCGGCCTCAGCGGCCGAGCGCTGGCCAGCATCGAGTTCCATCTGCCGATGCACGAAGTCAGCCTGAAGCACACCGGCACCGTAGCCTTCGTGGCTACCAGCCAGGAACGGCTGATAGATCGCACTCGACTACTCGCGGCAGCAATGCAGGTCGGCGGCGCGGAGGCGAGTCGCGACATGGCGGTCGAGTACGCAAAGACTCGCGAGCAGTTCGGTCGCCCGATTGGCAGCTTCCAGGCCATCAAGCACATGTGCTCAGACATGGCTATGCGCTGCGAGGAAGCGGCCAGTCAAGTGTTCTACGCCAGCCTCTGCATACGCGATGGCCACAGCGACGGCCAGCTGGAAGTGCTGTCGGCAAGCTACCTGGCCACCCGCGCTGCCCAGGAAAACTCCGGTAGCAACATCCAGATCCACGGTGGCATGGGCATGACGGCGGAAGTGGATGCTCACCACTACCTCAAGCGCGCCCACATCCTCGACCAGATCATGGGTGGCGCCAGTCAGCAGCTGGACCTGTTGATGGCCGGCGGCATGGCCTGACGCGCGGCCATCTTGACCACCTGTATCTATCTTTATAATTATATCTATCATTATCCCTTTCACTCTGTGAAAGGACCCTGTACAGAGAGGTCAAGGTGAACGAGCCCAAGCCAGCGCGCCCCCGCAAGCCCGCGATACAACGCCCGGAGCCTCTGGCTCCGGCGCTGCTCGGATCAGCACCGATCAAGCCGATCCGCACGCCGAAGATTGCCCATATCGTCGCTGATCGACTGCGTCGTCTGATCGTCACGGGACAACTGCAGCCAGGGGACACCCTGCCCCCGGAATCCCAGCTGATGTCCCAGTTCGAAATCTCGCGTCCGGCATTACGCGAAGCGCTGCGCATTCTCGAGGCCGAGTCTTTGATTGCCATCGGCCGCGGGATTCGCGGCGGTGCAACCATACTTCTGCCCAAGATCGATAAGGTTGCCCAGCACGGCACGCTGTACTTGATCGCCAACGCCACCACCCTGCTCGAGATCCACGAGGCCCGCACGCTCATCGAGCCCCCCGTGGCGGCCCAGTTGGCAATCCGCGCGGACCGATTGGTGGTGGAAACCCTCTCCACCTGCGTCAGACAGGGGCTGGCAGCCCTGGAGTCAGGCGACATCAAGAGCGCCATGCTGGCCAGCAACAACTTCCATACACGGCTGGTGCAGTTCTCGGGAAACAAAGCCCTCGGTTTGCTGGTCGGCATCCTGCATGACATTTCCGAGTCCAACTACACGACGCTCTACGAAGAGTGGACCGACCAGGACACTCGCATCCAGCGCCTGACCAAGGCCTTCAAGGCACTCGAGCGACTGGTCGAGTTGATCGCCCAAGCCAAGCCTGCGGAAACCGAGGCTTTCTGGCACAGCTACATGGAGCGCACTGCCGAAGTCTTCGCCAGCTCCAGACATGTCGACGTGGCGATCACCCTGTGAATTGGCAGACGGAACGTTCGGCACTCCTGAGGGGAATATCATGACCTCTGCCGTGCATCGCCAAACTTCCGCCTGGAGCCCGCTACAGCACAGCCTGTTCCGCTCGCTGTGGATCGCCGGACTGATCGCCAACTCGGCGCTGGGCATGCAGGGCGTCGGGGCGGCCTGGATGATGACCTCACTGGACGCCTCGCCGCTGATGGTCGCCCTGGTGCAAACCGCCACTGCATTGCCGGCCTTCCTGTTCAACCTGCCCGGCGGTGTGCTGGCCGACCAGGTGGACCGGCGCAGCTGGCTGCTATTCACCCAGGGCTGGATGCTGCTGTCGGCTGCGGTCCTGAGCATCTTGCTGCTCTATGACTTGGTCGGACCGTGGGTGCTGCTCAGCCTGACCTTCGCCCTGGGCATCGGCAATGCCCTCAATCTCTCCGCCTGGTCGGCAACGGTCGCCGATGTGGTGCCTCGCGAGGAAGTGCCCTCGGCTATCACGCTGAACGGCGTTTCCTACAACCTGGCACGGGTGCTCGGCCCAGCCTTGGCCGGCGGAGTCATCGGCTGGCTCGGTGTTACTGCCGTATTCATGCTCAATGCCATCTGCTTCGCCATGGTGGTGGTGATCCTGTTCAACTGGCGCGGCGTGCCCCGCGTGCCAAGCAGTCTGCCGCCGGAGGGGCTGCTCGGCGGCATGCGCAGCGGTCTGCGCTATGCGCGGCATTCAGCGGCGGCGCGCATCGTGCTGTTGCGTACGGTGCTGTTCGCCCTTTGTGCCAGCAGTCTGTGGGCGCTGCTGCCTCTGGTGGCGCGCGACCAGCTCAAGCTCGAAGCCAGCGGCTTCGGGATGCTGCTGGGCAGTCTCGGCTGCGGCGCCGTGCTGTGCGCCTTCCTCCTCCCCCGCCTGCGCGCTCGCTTCGCCCTCAATACTCTGGTGTCCGTCTCCAGCCTGGCCTTCGCCGCCTGCATCGTCGCCACCGCCTTGATCGATAACTACCTGCTGGTGTGCCTGACCCTGCTTCTCGGCGGCGTTGCGTGGATGGCCGGCAATGCGACCACCGGTGCAGTACTGCAAACCAGCCTGCCTACTTGGGTGCGCGCCCGCGTCGTCTCCGTCTACCTGCTGGCCTTTCAGGGGGCCATGGCCATTGGTGGCGCTCTCTGGGGCGCACTTGCGACCCAGATCAGCGTGCCCGAGACGCTGATCGTTTCGGCAGTTCTGCTGAGCGGCGGGGTTCTGCTGATCTGGCGACAAACGCTGCAAATGGGCTCAGCCGAAGAAGCCACACTCTGGCAGGCGGGACAGGATAACCCTCCCATCTACATCGAAGTGGGGCACCGCGAGGGACCGGTGGCGGTCCAGCTGGACTACCGAATCAAGGAGCAGTGCCGCGACCAGTTCGTTCAGGCAGCCCATGCTCTCGGCGTTGCCCGCAAGCGCAACGGTGCTCGCGGCTGGCGCCTGTATCGGGACATGAGCGATCCGCTCGGCTACTCCGAGCGCTTCGTGGTTGCCTCCTGGGGCGACTATCTGCGCCAGCAGGCCCGCTGCACCCTGGCTGACCGTGCACTGGAAGAGTGCCTGCAGGAATTCATTGCCGCGGATTCGCCGGTATCCATCCGCCACTTCATCGCGGCGGCACCAACCCAGGCGCTGAATCGACAAGCCCCCCTTAGCTACTCACCACCAGATCAGACATAGCTCCCCGTGTTTCCGTCGGGCCGACCGACGCTACTACAAGAAAAGGAACAACAATGAACGGTATCCTCTCTCATCTGACGCTGGTCGAAGGCTCTGCCTTCGTCGCTGCGCCCTTGGCCGGCATGTCGCTGGCCCAGCTGGGCGCCACCGTGATCCGCTTCGATCCGATCGAGGGGGGCATCGACTACCGCCGCTGGCCAGTGACTGCCGCGGGCCACAGCATCTACTGGGCTGGTCTGAACAAGGGCAAGAAGTCGATCGCACTCGACCTGCGCCGTGCTGAGGGCCAGGAACTGGCCCAGGAGCTGATCGCCCGGGTCGGGCGCTTCGTCACCAACTTTCCTGCCCGCGGCTGGCTCGGCTACGAAAAGCTCAAAGAGTCCCGTCCGGACCTGGTCATGGTCGCAATTCTGGGCAATCCCGACGGCTCGACCGCCCTCGACTATACCGTGCACAGCGCCTCGGGTTTTGCCTACTCGGCCGGACCAGCCGACCATGAAGGGCCGATCAACCAAGCGGTACCCGCCTGGGACCTTACCACCGGCTTGCAGGCGGCTATCGCCCTGCTGGCGGCAGAGAACCATCGCGAGCGTACCGGCCAGGGCCAACTGGCCAAGATTGCCCTCTCCGACGTGGCCTTCGCCACCCTCGGCCACCTAGGCTACATTGGCGAGGTACTGGTCAACCGCGAGCAGCGCCCGCGTCTGGGCAACGAGGTTTACGGTGCCTTCGGCAAGGACTTCGTCAGCCGCGACGGCAAGCGCTTCATGGTGGTGACCATCTCCAAGAAGCAATGGACCAACTTGTGCGATGCCACCGGACTGGGCGAAGCCTGCGCACGCATTGAGGCGGCCGCCGGCCTAGACTTCGGCCATGAGGGTGACCGCTACGCCGTGCGCGACCAGCTCTATCCGCTGTTCGATGCCTGGTTCCGCCAATACAACTTCGCCAGCATCCGCGCCACTCTCGAGAGCCACGATGTCTGCTGGGGTGCCTACCAGACCTTCCAGGAATGTATTGAGCAAGACCCGCGAATCAACGACAACCCGATGTTCGCCAAGGTCGCCCAGCCAGGTATCGGCGAGTACCCGGTACCGGCCTCGCCGATCGACTTCTCCGTCAGTGGGCGTCTGCCGCCGGTAGCTGCCCCGAGCCTGGGCCAGGACACCGAGGAAATGCTCTCCAAGTACCTCGGACTGAGCCAGGCAGAACTGGGGCGCTTACATGACCTGCGGATCATCCGCTGCGCCGATTGAATATCGGCCGACTCAGCGCTTGACCTGGGCGACCTTAGTCCAAGCCTCATCCACCGCGGACATCTGGCGCGCGCCCAGGGGCTCCATGTAGTAGAAGCTGCGCCGCTGGCTTCTGGCGGCCACCAGCTCCTTGCGCTCCCCGGCCAGCCGGGCCATCTCCGGCGCATCGTCGCGAATCACCGGATAGAACAGCGTCTCGCGGGCATTGCGGATATTGACTTCGGCACTGGCCAGATAGTCGATGAACCGATGCGCCGCATCGACGTTCTCCGCGTTGCCCGCAATCGCCATGGTCTCGATGAACATCAGCCCGCCCTCACGCGGCATGACGAAGCGCAACGGCGCCCCCGCATCAGCCGCCTGCAACGCGTGCCCACTCCAGGCCATGGCCATGCACAGCTGACCGCTGGCCAACTGCTCGATGTAGGTGATGTTGCCGAAACTGGCCGCCTTGCCGCGCAGCGCCACCAACTCATCTCCGGCTCGCTGGATCTGCCGCGGACCGCTCTGGTCAAGCTTGTGCCCCTTGTAGTTGAGCAATAACGACAGGGTTTCCTCCGGCGCATCGAGCAGACCGATGCCGCACTCTGCCAGGCGCGCACTGTTCTGCGGATCGAACAGCAGGCTCCAGCTCTCCTCGGGCAACGTGCCTAGTGCCGCCGTCACCTTGGGCACATTCAGCGCCAGTCCAACGGTCCCCCACTGGAAGGGAACGGCGTGAATGGCCAAGCTCTCCCGACCGGCGAGCCGCGTCTGTCCATCCCGAGCGGCAAGCATGGCCAGCAAGTCAGGGTCGACTTGCTGCAGGTTCGGCAGTTTGGTGGGATCCAGCGGATGCAGGCTCATTCCGGCAAGCAGTGCCGGCAGCTGGAAGTGCACAGGAAAGACCACATCGGCACGCACACGATAACCGTAACCCTGACGCAATTCAGCTGCAGTGGAATAGGTCGAATATTCAACACGAATCCCCGTCTGCGTCTGGAAACCCTCGATCACGCTGGGTGCCAGCCGGCCCTCCCGACCATACACACGCAACACATCTTCAGCGTGCGCCAAAGTACTCCCCACCATCAATCCCAACACCAGCAGCTTGCGCCTCAACATTGCCCGTCACTCCTCATTATTATTGTTAAGGTTGGGGCGACCCGATGATGCCCCGATTGACTTCTCTCAACGCCCCTTGAACTTCGGCGCACGCTTCTCCATGAACGCCCGACCAGCCTCGCGCACATCCTCGGTCTTGTGACAGCCGGTCTGATTGCGAACCTCATGCAGCAAATACGGCTCGATGCCCATACCGGCATTGGCCGCGGCCAGGTTGGACTTGATCGCCGCGTAAGCCTGGGTCGGGCCCTCGGCCAGCCGGGCCGCCAGAGCCAGCCCCTGCTCTTCCAGCTGCGCATCCTCCACCACGCGATGTACTAACCCCCACTCGGCGGCTTGCTGGGCGGAAATCTTGTCTGCCAGCATGAGGATCTCCACAGCCCGCGCGCTGCCTACGATACGGTTCAGCGAATGACCGATGCCGTAGTCGCCGCTGAGCGCGACATTGACGAAGGCAGAGCGCATCACCGCGCTGTCGGCAGCAATGCGGAAGTCGCAGGCCAGCGCCAGCGACATGCCAGCGCCCATCACCGGCCCACGCAGCAGTGCAATCGTCGGCTTGGGCATTTCCTGCAGGTGGCGGACCGTCTGCATCCGCGCGTAGCGGCTCCACACCCGCTCGTCAAAGCTGCGCTTGCGATGCGGCTCGCCGGGCGCGTCTCGTGAGCTATCTCCCTCGCGTATATCGCCGCCGGCACAGAAGCCCTTGCCCGCGCCGGCCAGTATCAGCACCCGCACCTCGGGATCCTCGGCCAGCCTGCGTGTGGCCTCGAGCAGGGCATCCATCAACTCGCCATTGAGGGCGTTGAGTCGCTCGGGTCGGTTGAGCGTCAGTACGGCCAAGCCATCGCGTACGTCCTCGAGCAGCACCTTGTCAGCCATCTGTAGATCCCCCATCCGGAAATTGATCGCACCACTTATTTTATATATATGATATACAGATTAACACCGATTCCGGAGCGACGACTGTCGACCGATTCCCGCAAACAAAAAAATGGATGGCGACCGTGAACCACGACGAACTGCTGATCGACAAATCCGCCCAGAGCTACTGGGTGCTGACCCTCAACCGTCCCGACGAACTCAACGCACTGCGCACCTCGCTGCTGCGCAAGCTGACCGACACCCTGGTCGAGGCCCAGGCTGACGACTCGGTGCTCGCGGTCGTGGTCACCGGCGGCCACAAGGTGTTCGCCGCTGGCGCCGACATCAAGGAGCTGGCCAGCAAGAGCACCGTGGAAGTGCTGCAGGACGTACGCGCCCAGATGTGGCGCACCATCAGCGAGTTGCGCAAGCCGCTGATCGCCGCGGTCAACGGCTATGCCCTGGGTGCCGGCAACGAGTTGGTGCTGCACTGCGACATCGTGGTGGCCGGCGAGGATGCCCGCTTCGGCCAGCCGGAAGTCAACCTCGGCCTGATGCCAGGTGCCGGTGGCAGCGTGCTGCTCAGCCGTGCAGTGGGCCGGGCGATGGCCATGAAGATGGCGCTGGCCGGCGAACAGATCACCGCTCGCGAGGCCCTGCAGGCGGGCCTGGTCAGCGAGGTGGTGGCCGCAGAGGAAACCATCGCCCGCGCTACCGACCTGGCTCGCAAGATCGCCCGCAAGGCACCGGTGGCCCTGCAACTAATCAAGGAAACCATCCTCGCCGCCGGCGATCTGTCGCTGCGCGATGCCAAGGCCTACGAACGCAAGACTTTCGCCCTCACTTTCGCCACCGAAGATTGCCGCGAGGGCATGAATGCCTTCATCGAGAAGCGCAGGCCAAGCTTCAAGGGGCGCTGAATCCGCTCGCCTCGCCGAAACAGCCAGATGGGTCAGATGGGTCAGATGGGTGCAGAACTCGTCCACAACCCATCGAGTATCCATATCTGATAAATGAGGATGACCACCATGATGCCTACCTTCAATGAGACAGCCCTGCATCTGGCTGCGATTCGAGCACTAGAGGCAGCAGATCTGGCCGCAGCCCATGCGCCCTCGGTGCCCACCGATGGCCCTTGCACCCTTGACGAGATTACCTCGCAGTGGCTGAGCGACACGCTGGGCGCCGGTGTTCCGGGCGCCAGACTCGAAGCCGTGCGAGTAGCAGACGAACATGCCGGCATGACTGATCGCCGCAAGCTGTACCTGCAGTGGAATGCCAAGGGTGAGGCGGCCGGGCTGCCGACCTCAGTGTTCATCAAGGCCACCCCGGACGGTCCCTACCTGCGCGAAACCCTCGCCCTGCTGCACATGGCCGAGAACGAGGTGAACTTTTACAATCAAGTCCAGCCCGAACTGGCTGAGTTCACCCCTCGCGCTTACTACGCGCGCAGCTATGCCGGCGGCCGCTTCTTGATCGTCATGGAGGATCTGGAAGCCCGCGACCTACACCCCTACTGGCTGGCGGACTATTGCAGCATCGACCACGCCAAGGCGGTGGTGCGTACCCAAGCCCGCCAACATGCCCTGTTCTGGGAGAGTCCGCGGTTTGCAAGCGACCTGTGCTGGCTGCGCCCGCGCACTCGCCGCTTCGGCCTCAACTGGCACTGGGCCAGCTTCGAGACTGCTCGGAGCCGCTTTCGTGAAACCGATATCGGCAGCATCCTTCCTCCGTACATCGACAAGCTGCTGCAGCGTTGGAGCGAGGTCTATGCGCAGGTTTACGCATACTGGGACAGCAAGCCGATGACACTGCTACATGGCGATGCCCACCTGGGCAACACCTTCGCCTTCCCTGACGGGAGGGCCGGCTATTTCGACTGGCAGGTAGCGTTTCGCGGCTACGGCCTGCGCGATCTGGCCTACTTCATGATTTCCGCCCTGACCAACGAGGACCGCCAAGCCCACGAACGGGATATCTTCGATGTCTACCTGCAAACTCTGGCCGAGCATGGCGTCATCCTGGAGCCGGTAGAGGCTTGGCGCGACTACTGCCTGCTGGTCCTCGACCGCTTCGACGCCTCGATGAAGACCTACACCCACGGCGGCTACGGACACGCACGCGAAGCCACCCAGCGGCAACTGCATGCCGCCATGGGCTCGCTGCAGGACAACGACGTGGCCACGTTGCTGGAACGCGCGCTGGGCAGCAGCTAGCCGAGCCGGCCTCGCCACAGTGGAGCCGTCAATCACCCTTCAAGCGAGCGCATCACAATGGCTACCACTCCCCTGACTCCGCGCCCGGCGGCAACTCTGATTCTTACCCGCGATGGCACCGACGGCATCGAGGTCCTGCTGATGCAGCGCACTCAGCAGGCCGACTTCATCGCCGGAGCCTATGTATTTCCGGGAGGCGCGGTTGACTCTGCCGACCACTGCGAGCGCCTGCTGCCCCACTGCCTAGGGCATGACGACGCCAGCGCCAGCCAGTTACTCGGCATCCAGTGTGGCGGTCTAGCCTACGCGATCGCGGCGATTCGCGAGTGCTTTGAGGAAGCAGGCCTGCTGCTGGCCTGCAACGCCGGGGGCGACTTTGTCGACATGGCCGACGACTCGACGCTGCAGGACTACGCAGCCTTGCGCAGGCGCCTCAACTCCGGCGAACTGAGCCTCGCCGAGCTGTGTTGGCTGCGCAACCTGCGCCTGCCGCTGGACCGCCTAGCCTATTTTGCGCACTGGATCACGCCGCCAGGTGCCACCCGCCGCTACGACACCCGCTTCTATGTGGCCTGCGCCCCCGAGCGGCAGGCTCCGTCGCACGATGACAGCGAGATGATCGACCACCTGTGGATTCGTCCCGGGGAGGCTTTGCAGCGCCAGAAGAACGGCCAGTTCAAGCTCGTGTACTCCACCATCACCATCCTCAAGGCCCTCTCCGGCTTCGCCAACACAACCGAACTAATGGCGCACGCCCGCGAGCTGCGCGACATCCCGACCCGAGTGCCGCGCCGAGCGCTCTATAAGACAGGCTCGCGGGTGCTGATCCAGGGTCATCCGGCCTACGCCGAGATCTGCAAGCTGGACCCTCAGGGTGAGGGCGGCGCCCGCTGCGAAATCTTGCCCGGCGAGGTAACCCGGCTATCAGCGCGAGTTCGCCGCATCGCCGCGCCAAATGCCGGGATGATGACCGGGCCCGGTACCAACACGTACCTGCTCGGCAGCGGCGACGACATCGCTGTGCTCGACCCCGGCCCAGCCAGCCCCGAGCATGTGCAGACGCTACTGAACGCCGCAGGTGGACGCATCCGCTGGATTCTGGCGACTCATACCCATCCCGATCACAGCCCGGCCGCCCTGCTTCTCCAACAGGCCACCGGCGCCAAGCTGCTCGGCGTAGAGGCACCCGTCGGCCTACGCCAGGACGAGAGCTTCCGTCCGGATGTACGGCTCGAACACGGCCAGCGGCTGCAATTAGGCAACTGCACCCTGCGCGTCATCCATACCCCGGGACATGCCTCCAACCACCTCTGCTTCATGCTCGAGGAGGAGAAACTGCTATTCACCGGCGACCACATCATGCAGGGCTCCACTGTAGTGATCAGCCCGCCGGATGGCTGCATGAGCGCCTATCTCCGCTCCCTGGAGCTGCTACAACAGGAGGACATCGAGTACTTAGCCCCAGCCCACGGCTTTCTGATGGACAACCCGCTGCAGATGATAGAACGTCTGCAGCAACATCGCCTCAAGCGCGAGAGGCAAATTCTCGAAGCAGTGCAGACGCTGGGCTGTGCCAGCATCGAGAAACTGCGCCCGCTGGTCTACCGCCATGTGGCCACGCCGCTGCAGCCAGCAGCCACCCGCTCGCTGCTGGCCCACCTGCTGCGTCTGGTCGAACTGGATCTGGTGATCGAAAAGGATGGCTTGTGGAGCCTCCGCAACGCCGCCTGTGCAGGGAGCTATGGCTGAGGCCGAGGGTCCGCGTCAGCGGGTCCTGCCGCGCAGCGCTTCATCGAAGAGGTACGCAGCGAGCCCTTGGCGAATCTCGTCGGAGATACGTATCGTGGATTTGCGCTTATGGTCCCAGCCAGCGCAAACCGCTCTCGCCCGCGCGCAGAGGTGACCGTCCTGCCAGGCTTCCTGATAATAGGTGTAAGACTTCTCACCGAAGCGCTCGATGCCAGTACGGATCGTCACCGGCAAGCGAAAACGCATCTCCGCAAGATAGTCGATATCGATATGCGCAATAATCGCCGCCGGAGAAACTTTCGCGCTTTCATATATCAGGCGCGAGCGTCCTTCTTCAAACCAGACAGCCGGGACAGTATTATTTATATGACCATTGGCATCGGTTTCACTGAAGCGCGGCCAGATCTGGATTTCCGTATACATAGCTTACCCACACAGCATGACGCACCGGAATAGATCCCAAAAAACAAAACCAAGAAATCGCCACCGGTAAAATTAAATTGCATTTACAAAAAGCACGAACCGCCATTGGCGATGACAATTACTACATTCCAACTTATACTACTTGATGGCACCCCGCTCTACTGGGTGCCATCAGCCGCAGATTTTATTCTTGCTTTTGGCCCTGACGCATATTCAGGATCCAAGCGACCAACTGGCGGGACTCGTCGTCGCTGACATCAACACGAGCACCGGCCGGCGGCATCGGTGCTGCGCCCCAGTGGCCTTCGCCGCCGTTGCGCACCTTGGCAGCCAGCATTTCCAGAGCTTCATCCGGATACTTCTGGGCAATGTTCTTGAACGACGGCGCCTTACTCATATCATGGTCAACAGCATGGCAACCCAGACACTGCTTTTTTCTGCGAGCTCCAGCATGTCTGCCAATTCCGCCGACGCATTGAGAGAAATTGCCAAAAGAGCGCCCAGCATGGGCACTGTCATGATTATTTTCTTCATAGCCATAGCCTCATCTATTTTTATTGATCAATGGCACCGCATCGAAATAATGCAGTTCCTGCAATGTAACAGAACAACCAACCACCGCACCAATCAAAATGCAAATATAATCACCACAGCCAGACAGCCACTAAAACTCATCATGCAACTGTGACAATGCGACCCTCAGCGTCAAACTCGACCTGACAGCAACTCAGTCTGTCGCGCAAATCTTCAGGTATTGCCCGCGAGGCTCGCGTCTGCTTGTCCCAGCAGCACTGCACTACTTCAGCACGGGAGCAAAGCCGATTCTTCTGCCAAGCCTCCTGTACCAAGGTCACCGACTTGTTGCCGATACGCCCGATCCCCGTGCGTATGGTTACCGGATGACCGAAGCGCAATTCGACCAGATACTCGAGCGTCAACCGTACCACCAAAAAGGTGGCCGGCACGCCGCTCGCTTGGTACAGGGTGGCACGTCCCTCCTCGAACCAGACCGGCGGTACGGTGTTGGTGATATGGCCGTTGGCATCGGTTTCGCACCAGCGCGGCTTGATGGTGGCATCTACGTACATCGGTGGTGTTCCTTGCTGAACGGTGGCGACCACGGAGGGCACAGCTGACAATCAGGCGCAGTGTTCCAGACGGCAGTCAGGCAACCGGTCCAGTGCAGCCCACTGGTGGATGCGCTCCCACAGATCCCGGCGGCGACTGGAGAAATTGTGGCAATGTCCTGACTGTGACAGCAGAAGGAAGGTCAGGTGTGACGCACTGGCATAGCAGGCACTCTCATGCTCCACAGCAGGCGAAACGTCGCGCTCGCCCAGGCAGAGGAACAGGGGCACCTCCAGCCGTGCGGCATCCTCGGCGACAATGCCTGGAGTGACCGACTGCTCGGCGAGCACGGCGGGCAGTGGAACCGCACTGGCATCGTCGGCGACCAGTAGCGCAGCCGGTACGTCGGGCCAGTGGAAAATGGTACGCAATGCCTGGCGATCGAGACGCAGGTAATGCTCGTCGATCCGCTGTAGACGGCTACTCCAGCGCTCGCGGGGCAGCTCGAGGGTTGGCTCACGCACCACTTCCTGTGCGGTATAGCCCATCAGTACCAGACGATCGAAGGTGGCGAAGCCGGCCTGCTGGGTAATCGCCAGCATCGCCCCGCTGGCATGACCGACACCGATTCGCTGCAACAGCGGTAATGCCGGCAAATCCGGGTATAGAGTGCCGTCCATGAGCCTGTCGAACGCCTGACTGGCTGCCGCATGGTGGGCCGCCGCCACCACATGGCGGTCAGCGGCAGCGGGATCCGCCGGACGGCTGCTGTCGCCCACGCCCAGCCAGTCAAACACCAAGACGATGTTACCTTGTTCGGCGAGGTGCGCGGCCATGCTGTAGTCGGTGCAACCCGGAACCTCGAGGTGATAGTAGCGCTTGTCGTAGGAGCCGCCATGCAGGCAGACCAGGACCGTCTGCCGCTGCTCGGGATCGATGTGCGGCGGCATAAACAGCCAGGCGGCGATCCATTGAGGCGCTCCCTGCGCCACCTGTTGCGGCAACGCTGAGCTGACATCGAAGCGTAGATCATGCGGCATGAGAGCTCTCCAGAACGTCTTCTTGTTGTTGTCGAACCGTCACCTCCCCCGGCAAGGCTGTCCCCCGAGGGCTTGCACGATCAGAGCTGATTGAACGGCACGTCCTTGTCGACCCGCACGTCCGCCGGCATTTTCAGTACCTGCTCGGCGATGGTATTGCGCAGGATCTCGTCGGTACCGCCGGCGATGCGATAGCCCGCCGCTTCCAGCCAGCCAACGAAGTAGTCGCTGGCGCGCTGGCCCTCGGACGGCGCCAGTACCCCACCCGCTCCCATAAGGTCCATGGCGAACTTGGACATCTGCTGCAGCTTGTAGGGAATGCAGATCTTGTTGATCGCACCTTCCGGTCCCGGCAGACCGCCATTGGAGAGAGTGGTCAGCGCACGGTAGTAGTTGGCTTTCAGGCCCTGTTCCATGGTGTACCACTCGGCGATGCGCTGGCGTACGTCACTATCGTCGATGGCCAGACCATCCTCCAGCGCCAGCTCCTCGCAGAAACGGATCAGGTGATCCAGGTCCGGTCCGCCACCGGTCACATCGACCACTGAGAAACGCTCTTCCATCAGGGTGGCCAAAGCAACCTTCCAGCCGCCATGGACGTCGCCCAGGCGCTGGCTGTCCGGCACGCGTACGTCGGTGAAGTAGACCTCGTTGAACTCCTCGCCGCCGGAGATCTGCTTGATAGGCCGAACCTCGATGCCCGGGCTCTTCATGTCGACGAAGAAGTAGGTCATCCCCTTGTGCTTGGGCACCGAGGGATCGCTGCGGGTGACGATCACGCCAAAATCGGATACTTGGGCCCAGGAGGTCCAGATTTTCTGGCCATTGAGGATCCAGTCGTCGCCATCGCGCACCGCGCGCAGGCGCACACCGGCCAGGTCGGAGCCGGCGGCCGGCTCGGAGAAAAGTTGGCACCAGATTTCGTCGCCGCGCAGGCCGGGACCCAGGTAGCGCTGTTGCTGCTCGGGGCTGCCGAAGCGGCGCAGAATCGGCAGCGGCATGCCCAGGCTGACCTTGAAATAGACATTGGGCAGGCGGTAGTTGGCTTCTTCCTGCTGGTAGATCACCTGCTGCATGGCCGTGCCGCCAATGCCGCAGAACTCCCTAGGCCAGGTGATCTTGGCAAACCCGCGCTCGGCCTTAAGAGCCTGCCACTCGCGACCGAGGGCCAGGCGCTTCTCCAGCGGCAACTCGCCAGTGGTACGGTCGTCGTAACGCACCGCGTGCTCAGCCAGCCAGGCGCGGACTTCCGCGCGGAATGCCGCTTCTTCCGGGGTATCTTTGAAATCCATACTGAACTCCTCAGTCGGCGACTTCGGCCTTGACGGGCTTCTTGGCGGTTTGATGCAGACGGGCCACCAGACGCGAAGTCAGGCGCTCCTTCCACTCCCGGGCACTGCCGATCACTTGGGCGAGGCTGCGCGAGCGGCGGTAGAACAGGTGTGCGTCGACCTCCCAGGTGTAACCCATGCCCCCGTGAATCTGGATGTTCTCCTGGGTGGCGTACTCGAAGGCATCGGTTGCAGCGATCCGCGCCGCCGGCGCGGCTAGCGCCAGCTCGGCATCTCCGCTGGCAAGGGCCCAGGCTGCATAGTAGGCGTTGGCTCGGGCCAGTTCGTTCTTCACGTACATATCCGCCAGCTTGTGCTTGACCGCCTGGAAGCCGCCGATCGGCCGACCGAAGGCCTTGCGCTCGAGTGCGAAGGCACAGGCCATTTCCAGCGTGGCGTCGGCACCGCCGACCTGCTCGAAGGCTAAAAGGGTGGCGGCACCATCAAGGATCGCCGCGACCTGCCGGGCATAGTCACCGCCTTCATGCAGCGGCTCGACGACGATACCCTCGAAGCCCAGTCGGGCATGGGGGCGCGAGCCATCAATCACCGGCAACGCGCTGCGCTGTACGCCAGGCTGGCACAAGTCGACGAGATAGAGCGCCACCGGCGCATCGGCAGCCACCGAGCTGCGCGCACTGATCAACGCAAAGTCGGCCACTGCACCATCCATCACCGGGGTCTTGCTGCCATGCAGCCGGCCGCCGGCGACAAAACATTCCGTCTGCCTCTGCAAAAGGCTGCCTGGACGTTCAGCCAGCGCCAGGCAGCCGATGCGCTCACCAGCCGCGACCTCAGGCAACCAGGCCGCCTTCTGCTGTTCGCTGCCTGTCAGCAGCAGCGCCCGGGTAGCCAGGTATTGAGTGGCGGCAAAGGGCACCGGTGCCAGGAAGCGGCCAAGCTGCTCGGCGAGAATACACAGCTCCAGATAGCCACCTCCCAGGCCGCCGAATTCCTCGGGGATGGCGATGCCATGCCAGCCCATCTCTGACAGCTGCGTCCACAGCGCCCGATCGTAGCCCTGCTCGCTTTCCATCACCTCACGAACCAGTGCACTCGTGCAGTTTTCGCGCAGGAACCGCTGGGCCTGGTCGCGCAGCATCTTTTGTTCGTCGGAAAATTCGAAATTCATGGCTAGCTCCCACTCCGCAGGCGCCTCAGGCGAGGCGGCAATATCCGTTGTTGAGCACCACCACGTCGCGCTCCTTGAGCCGGCAGCGGAAGCTGATGACGTCACCGTCGACCCAGATGTCGGTGACCACGGTCTCGCCCGGATAGGTGACCGAGGAGAAGCGCGCATTGAATTCGCGGATGCGGCTGGCATCGTAGTCGCAGGCAGCGGCGGTCACCGAGTAGCAGGCGATGCCGAACACGCAGCGGCCATGCAGAATGGGGCGCTCGAAGCCGGCGCGAGTGGCGATGGCGGGATCGGCATGCAGGTAATTCAGGTCGCCGAGCAAGCGATAGAACAGCGCCTGGTTGGGGGTGGTGACCACCTCGAAACTGGTATCCGGAGCACGCTCCGGAAGGGCGTGGGGCTTGGGACCCGAGCCTTCGGGGCCACCGAAGCCGCCGTCGCCGCGGGCGAAGATAGTGTTGCCGAGCCGGTAGAGCAGCTCGCCGGTGTTCTTCAGGCGGGCCTCGACCTCGGTGAGGATGATGGCTCCCTTGCCCTCGCCACGATCATAGGCGTCCTTGACCCGCTGGCTGACCACGATATGAGCCTCTGCCGGAATCGGCCGGAACACGGTGAGGCGCTGCTCGGCATGCAAAACCTTGGTGAAGTCCCAGCCGCAGCTGTTATCCGGCAGCGGCTTGCCTTGGGAGACCACTGTGGCCAGTGACGGGAGGGTCTTTTGCGCTTCGACGCCCTCGAAGGCGAAGCGCAGCTCCTGTGCATTCACCGGATCACGGGCCATGCCCACTGACAGCGCGTAGAGGATGCTGTCCTTGAAGTCGTAGCTGTACTCCATACCCTCGTCCTTCAGGGACATCAGGCGATCATAGTCGAGTGCCATTTTCTTATTCTTCTCTGCAAAGTGCTTGAGGGAGGCCAGAAGCGTCAGGCCGCCTGATAATCCGCTGCGTTGAACAGCGCCTTCACATCCGGCTCGGAAACCTTCATCGACGGAGTCCGCGGCAACGCATCGACCACGCGAAAATCCACCGGAACGAAGTAGGAAGTCATCCTCTCCTTCGACCATCGCCGCAGCTCCTCGACGCTTGGCGTCGGCACGCCCGGGCGCAGCTGCACGGCAGCCACCGGCACCTGTCCCAGGCGCTCGTGGGGCAGCCCCACGACCGAGGCGTGCAGGATCCATGGATGTTGTTCGAGGATGGCCACCACCTCGGACGGCACGATTTTGAAGCCTCCGCGGATGATGGCGTTGTCGGCCCGCCCGCGAATCCACACGAAACCATCTGCATCCACTGAGGCCAAGTCAGTGGTGCGGATCCAGTCCTTGCCCCCCAACTGCGGTGCCTTGATGGACAGGAGACCGGTTGCTCCGCTGGGCACCGGCTCGCCGCTCTCGGCATCGACGATCTGCACCTGCACTCCCGGGAAGGCCTTGCCGACGCTGCCCGGCTTGCTGTCGCCATACTGCTTGCGTTGCTCCAGTGTCCAGCCGATCACCGCGCCGGCGAATTCTGTGGCGCCATACTGATTGAGTACCGGGATGCCGTACTTGTCCTCGAAGGCCTTCTGCAGCTCGACCGGCAGCGGCGCGGTGCCGGAACGCACGCACTTCAGGCTGGCCAGGTCTTCCTTCGGCACGTCGGCATCCAGCAACATCTTGATGCCGGTCGGTACCAGCCCCGCGTAGCGCAGGCCGTGGCGCTTCACCGCGCCAACCCAGGACGCCACCGAGAAGCGGTCAAGCAGCGCGCTGGTACGACCTTCGACCATGTGACTGAGCACCCAGAAAATGCCGCTGATGTGCACCAGCGGTGCACCGACCAGACCAGCGCTGCGCGCCAGGACCGGCTTGCCGTTCTCGACACGGCCTTTGCCGACTAGGCCTTTCTCCAGATTCTCGGTGGACAGCTTGATTCGCTTCGGCTTGCCGGTGGTGCCGCTGCTGAGCATCTCGATGGCCACGCCGGGCATCGGCGCGCGGTACTGCCGTTGGCCCGGACGCTCCAGGCCCTTCAGGCAGAATACGTCGGTACCTTGGAAAGCAATCGCCATCATCTGCTGCGCACGGGCCAGCTCGAGCAGGCCGGGGAGCTGCCAGTCCTCGACGCTGGCGACCAGCACCGGTAAGTCGAGCTCGGCAACGTCACCGCACACCTTGTCGGGCGAGGTGAACGGGTTGATCGGCAACAGGCAGCAATCAGCGCAGATCACGCCGCTGAGCGCACCGACATGCTCCGGTCGGTTGCGGCACAGCAGGCCCACCGGGGAGCCCTCGGCCACGCCGGCGGCGGACAGCAAGCGCCCCACACCGTCGATCATATGTTTCAGTTGACCCCAGCTCAGCCACTGGCCGTCCTGCTCCACAGCACCGGCCGCCGGATCGACCTCGAGTACGGGAAGGATTTTGTCTTTGATCGTCATTGTTCAGCCCCATCCGAAGGCGCCACAGGCAGCCAGTACACACCAGAATTCTGTCGCGACCGGGTTCGCGCTACGCGTCGAACCCGGCCTGGGTCAATCAGCGTCCGCCGTCGCAGCAGAGCACCTGACCGGTCACGTAGTTGGCTTCCGGCAGGCACATCAGGTAGATGGCGCCAGCCGCTTCTTCCACGGTGGCACCGCGGCCCAGCGGAATGATCTGCGGCAGGCGGTCGTGGGTGGCCTTGGCGATCCCGACGTTCAGTTCGCGACCTTCGATGTTGATGGTGTCGGCCTTGTCGCCCTCGCGCACGGCGGTCAAGCGGGTTTCCACCAAGCCGAAGGCCACGCAGTTGACGTTGATCTTGTAGCGCCCCCACTCCTTGGCCAGCGCCTTGGTCAAGCCGATCACACCGGCCTTCGCGGCCGAGTAGTTACACTGGAACGCCGAGCCGATCACACCAGTCAGCGAAGCCACGTTGACCACCTTGCGGAACACCTCGCGGCCTTCGTCGGCTTCCTGCTTTGCAGCCAAGCGCATCGGTTCGAAGGCGGCGCGTAGGATGCGAAAGGGAGCGGTGGTGTGAACGTCGAGCATGGCCTGCCACTGCTCGTCGGTCATCTTCTGCGCCGAGCCGTCCCAGGTGTAGCCGGCGTTATTGATCACCATATCGATGGTGCCGAAGGACTCCAGGGTGGCGGCTACCAGCTTGGAGGCGAAATCCGGGGCAGTAACACTGCCGGCGAAGGCGATGGCCTTGGAACCCAGCGCCTCGACCTCCTTCACCACCTCTTCGGCCGGAGCGGCGTCGAGGTCATTGACCACGATACAGGCACCGTCTTGGGCGAGTTTCAATGCAACGGCACGACCGATACCACGACCAGCACCGGTGATGACGGCGACCTTACCTTCGAGCTTGCGCATGACTGTTTCCTTATTGTTTTTAATGGGTTTGGCTGCAGGAACGGGCCAGGTGCCCTTCCGCGTTTCGATATTCGGCTTCCAGACGCGAGACCAGGGCCTCGACACTGGGCAGATCGTCGATCAGCCCGACGCCCTGCCCTGCACTCCACAGCTCGACCCAGGGCTTGGGTAGATCCTGGCCCTCCGGCTGGCGGTAGAGGCGGTAGACTTCAGGCAGGTTGTCCGGGTCCAGCCCACGCTGACGGATTGAGGTAGCGAGAAAGTTGGCGTTAACTCCGGAGATCCGAGGGGTGTACAGCACGTCGGCGGTTTGCGACTGCATCAGCAGGGCCTTGTAGTCCGGCGCAATAGCGGCCTCCTGGCTGGCCAGAAAGCGCGTGCCCATGTACACCAGATCGGCCCCCAGCATCTGCGCTGCGCGGATTGAGCGTCCGTCGCTGATGGCTCCAGCCAGCACCACGTAGCCGTCGAAAAGCCTTCGCACCTGCGGTACCAAGGCGAAGGGGCTCAGCGCACCGCTGTGCCCCCCCGCCCCCGCACAGACCAGGATCAAGCCGTCGACACCCGCCTCGATCGCCTTCTCGGCATGGCGTAGGTTGGTGACGTCGTGGAACACCTTGCCGCCGTAGCCGTGCACCGCCTCGACCACCTCGCGAGGATCACCCACGCTGGTGACCACCAGCGGTACGCAGTGTTCGGCGACCAGCGTCAGGTCGGCCTCCAGGCGCTGCATGCGAGCCTTGTTGACGTTCAGGTTCACCGCCAGCGGACCGGGAGCCTGGACATCGACCAGGCTGTCCTCGATCTGCCGCAGCCAGCTGCCAAACTCTTCCGAGTTACGGGCATTGTGTGCCGGCAGGGTGCCGACCACGCCGCTGCGGCAGCACGCACTGACTAGATCCACGCCGGAGGCAAGGAACATGGGCGAAACGATGATCGGCAAACGCAGGTCGTTGAGTGCTCGGGTCGGCATGGTTAGGTTCTCCTTATGTCACTCAGCGACCCAGCGGACCAATGATCGAGATCGCCGCCACGTTCAGATAGGGCGACCCGCCGAGGTTGTGGGTCAGGCCCAAGGTCGGGTTAGCCAACTGGCGGTCGCCGGCACGGCCCTGCAACTGCAGGTACATCTCATAGATCATGCGGATGCCCGAGGCACCGATCGGGTGGCCGAAGCACTTGAGGCCGCCGTCGATCTGGCAGGGAATCTTGCCGTCGGCGTCATAGAAACCATCCATGATGTCGCGCACCGCCCCGCCGTCCGACGAGATGAACAGGTCCTCCATGGTCACCAGCTCGGTGATCGAAAAGCAGTCGTGTACCTCGATCATGCTCAGCTCATCGCGCGGCTTGCTAATGCCGGCTTCCGCGTAGGCTCGCGTGGCGGCCGCACGGGTGGTGAGGAAGTAACTGAGGTCCCAGCCGGTGCTGGAAGCCTCGAAACCGTTGGAGCCGGCCAGCTGCAGGGCCTTGACCGCGATCAGATCAGTTTTGCCTAGGCGCCGGGCGATCTCCGGCGTGGTGACGATGGCCACTGCAGCGCCGTCGGACACACCGCAGCAATCGAACAGCCCCAGCGGATTGGCGATCATCGGCGCTTTGAGTACCTGCTCCTCGGTCACCACCTTCTGCAGGTGAGCCTTGGGGTTCTTTGCACCGTTGGCGTGCGACTTGACCGAGACATGCGCCAGCGCACGCTTGAGCGTATCGGCATCGATGCCGTACTTGGCGCGGTAGCCGGCGGCGATCTGCGCGAAGTTGGCAGGGGCCGAGCTGTTCGGACCGGACTCGAACCACAGAGCGCCCTGCGGGTTCGGCGGCAGGCCTCCGTAGCCTGAGTCCTTGAGCTTTTCCACACCGACCGCCAGGGCGATGTCGCAGGCGCCGGAGGCGACCGCATATACGGCACCACGGAAGGCGTCGGTACCCGATGCGCAGAAGTTCTCCACGCGGGTGATCGGGATATTCTGCAGACGCAGGGCGGTGCTCATCGGCAGCGCGCTCTTGCCCACGTTGATCTGCTCGAAGGCCGATGCAAGCCAGGCCGCGTCGATGTCCTTCGTCTCGATGCCCGCATCTTGCAGGGCTTCCTGGTAGGCCTCGACCATCAGGTCCTCGCCGCTCATGTCCCAGCGTTCGCCGAACTTGGCGCAACCCATGCCGAGGATGACGACTTTGTCTTTGATACCGTTTGCCATGATTACTTACCGCCTTGTGTTCAGCTGTTGGACGAAGTCAGTGCAGGCATTGCTTTCCAGAAGTACCTGCGGAAATTGCGCTGATCGTCGTAATCCTTGATCCGGAACACCAGGCGCACGCTGGCACCAACCTCGATCTCTCCAGAACGCACATCGGTCATGTCCATGATCATCCGGCCGCCCGACGCAAACTGGACGATACCCATGGTGTGCGGCGGGTCCACGGTGTAGGCCAGGAAGTCTGAAGAACAGGACATCACGGTGCCCAGATCATCGGCAAAGGCATGGGGCTGTTGGGTGTCGAAGGCACCACAGCCGACGCAGGAGCGGGTACGCGGGATCTGCACAGTGCCGCAGGCCTCGCACTTGCCACCAACGAAGCCTTCGAGGAAGTCACGCTTGCGGTGCATCAGCGAGATGATCGCCTTGCGGTCGAATTCGGCACGCATACCCTTGTCGTAGGGCACCAGGCGGTTGAACACCAGCAGCTTCATGTACTGGCTTTCCTCCACACCCTGCTCCAGATAGCCGCTGACGCCACGCTGCGGGCGGAAGTTGGCGACTTCCTCAGTGACACGCAGCAGCATGGCCTCGCAGCCTTGGCCGAAGGCCGCCACCAGGATCAGCTGGCCCGGCTGTGCGGTTTCCAGTACATGGGAGAGCATCAGCAGCGGATGCACCGGACCGCTGTCGCCGCAACGGGCCTGCAGGTTGTCGGTAACAGCCTCGGGATTGATTTTCAGGGTCTTGGCCAGGGCCGCTGCGGTGTTGCCGGGGCTCGGGAAGATGAAGTGGCTGACTTCCTCGGCGCTGACCCCCTGCTCGACCAGCAGGCGCTTGAGCACTGGCGGCACGATCTTCAGATAGCCCTCCTCGCGAACCCAACGCTCCTCCCAGTCGTAGTCGAAGTCAGCACCGGCTGCTCGATAGTGGTCGACGAAGTCGACTGTCTGCACCACCGACCCCAGATACTCGGCGATCACGCGGTCGCGGGAGACCACCAAGGCGGCGGCAGCATCGCCACGGGAAATTTCCGCAACGCTGCCGGCCGGACCGGTGCGACGCTCAGCGCTGGCGACCAGAGCCGTCTTCTGCCGACCAGCCTCGACAGCCGTCAGCGCGGCAGACAGTGCGGAAAGGCCGACACGCTGGCACGAGCCGAGGTCGAACGCTGCGATCTGCTCGCTCAGGCTCAGGGCGCCAGCAACGATGCCCGCGTTCAGGCGATCGGCGAACGGCATGCTGGTAGAAGCAAAGTACAGACCATCCACTTCGGCGCCACCCAGACCAGCCAGACAGTCGCGCGCAGCCTCCACAGCCATGGTTACGCAGTCCTCGTCCCAGTTGGCTAGGGAGCGCTCGCCTTTGGCCTGACCGCGCAGACTGGGATTCAGCCAAGCGTTTGCTTTGGCGATTTCCGCCCGCTGCATGCGCATGCGCGGAATGTAACCACCGTAGGCAGAGATGCCGATCATAGATGTACTCCCCTCTCTCAAGGCCGCCCGCACGGCAAGGTCACCGTGCGAATCCTGTTTGACTTAATCATATACATATTTATACCTAGTACAACCCTTTTGTCGAGCTGGATTTTTGATCACCCGGGTGCGGGTCATCTGCCGCACCAGGGAAGCGCCCAGCGGCACTCACTATGGTGGTTAAATAGGTTATATGTATACTATGATATAGCCAATTGGACGCCTGGCTGTCCAGCCAGATAGCCAATTGGACGCCTGGCTGTCCAGCCAGAACGAACAACGAAGCGGCCGCTATAGGGCTGGAACCGCCGACAGACTCGGCACAGAGAGGAGCAAGCAAATGACTACGGCGCAGGCTGAACAACAAGAAAAAGCTGTGGATCTGGAGCAGGAGGTACTGAAGGCCTCCCATGCCGAGATCACCGATGCCGATATCGAGCGAGCGCGCGCCCTGGTGGGCGCCTACACCGCCAACCGCGAGCAGCAGTACGTGACCACTGCCAGCGAGGACTCGATCCGCAACTTCGCCGTCGGCTATGGCGACGACAATCCTCTGTTCACCGACCCGGACTACGCGGAGCAATCGCCCTGGGGCTCACAGATCGCCCCGCCGATGATGGCCGCGGTGATCGGCAAGCCGATGCTCGGCGACCCTCTGCCGGAAGAGCTCAAGCAACTGAAGAAGGGCCTATTCAAGGGTATCCACGTCTTCGTCTCCGGCTCGGAGTGGGACTGGTACCGACCGATCCGACCGGGTGACACCCTGTACAGTTTCGTTGGCGAGGACGGCGTGGAAGTCAAGCCATCAGAGTACGCCGGCCGCACCGTGACCAAGTTCCTGCGCACCGTGAAGGTCAACCAGAACGGCGAGGTGGTCGGTGTATACCGCAAGCGCTCGATCCTTTCAGACCGCAAGGCCGCAAAAAAGAAAGGCAAGTACACCGAGCTGAAGGCCGCAGTGTATAGCGACGAAGATCTGGCCAAGATCGACGCGGTCTATGCCCAAGAGCAGCCGCGGGGCGCCGCCCCGCGATACTGGGAGGACGTGCAGATCGGCGACAGCATGGGCCAGATGGCCAAGGGCCCGCTTACCGTCACCGACATCATCGTGTTCCATGCCGGCGGCTACGGCTTCGTACCTTACGCACCGACCACCGGCCGTCTGGCCTGGAAGAACCGCCAGCGCATCCCCGGCTTCTACATCAAGAACAGCAACGGCGTGCCGGACGTGGTGCAGCGTGTGCACTGGGACCAGGAGCTGTCGCTGCAAACCACCGGCAACCCGCTGCCCTACGACTATGGGGTGATGCGCGAATGCTGGATCCACCACTTCCTCACTGACTGGGCCGGCGACCACGGCTGGGTCGAGCATCAGTATGACGAGGTGCGTCGCTTCAACTACCTGGGCGACACCCAATTCATCACCGGTGAGGTGGTCGGCAAGCGCCAGGAGAACGGCCGTTGCCTGGTGGATGTGAAGGTCACCGTTACCAGCCAGCGCGACGAGATGACCGCGATCGGCGAAGCCACCATCGCCCTACCCAGCCGCGAGCTTGGCGCGGTCAGCCTGCCGGATGTTCCGCAGGAGCTACGCGAGACCGCCGCGCGCATGTTCGCGCGTCACCAGGAGCTGCTGAAGGAGAAGAAGAGGCGCTCATGAGGCGGGGCATTCCAGAGGGCTGACTGAACGAACCCGAGGCTACCGGCACCCGGGTTCGCAGAAATGGTCAATCCAACGCCCTGCGAGGGCTATGCCCTCGCAGGGCGTTTTTTATTGCCATTGCCTATCTGCAAACAGACCGTTCCTGATCCGGCAGGATCAGCTGCTCAAAGCCTGCCGAGCAGGCATGCCGAGTTTCTATCAAGACCTGCATCCGCCCCACCGCCTTGAGAGGGCCTGAGTTACAGGCAAAAAAAACCGACAGGCAAATCCCTTGCCTGCCGGTCCAGAATCAGGCGAGAGCAACTCCGCCTGTCTTACCCCGTATTTGTCAGATGGTCGCGCGCTTGAACTTGAACAGCCGTGCCGCAGTACCGCCGATGATGTCCTTGCGCTCCTGCTCAGAAACACCGGTGCCCTCGAAGAGCTGGGCCAGCACTTCCTGGGAGTTCGGGAAGGTGCCTTCCTGGTGGGGGTAGTCAGAAGCCCAAAGCATCGCCTCATGACCGGTCACGCTGCGCGACATCAGGCAGGCGCGGTCGTACTGGAAGCTGCACTTGACCTGATCTCGGATCACTTCGCTCGGCTTGCGGCTGAGCTTCGGGCTGACAAACATGTGGTGAGCGTCATACACCTCGTCCATGCGCTCGGCGGCACCGGCCAGCCAGGAGGCGCCGCACTCGATGAACAGCACTTGGGCCTTGGGGTTGCGATCCAGCACACCACCAGCGACCAAACGGGTGACGGTATCCAGCGCCTGGCCCATCTGCAAGGTGTAGTTGTACACCGCGGCCCCCGGACCACGATCGGCCACCACATCGGCCACGCCGGTGCCAGTGTGCAGACAGAAGGGAATTTCCTGCTCAGCGGCAAAGGCGAAGATCGGATCCCACTCCTTGCTGTTGTAGTGCGGTACACCCTCCGGCGTGACGCACGGCAGCATCGCGGCGCGGTAGCCCTTGTCGACGATGCGCTGGAACTCGGCAAGGGTATTCGCGAAATCACGTACCGGCAGCACCGCAGCCGGCACGAACTTGTCCAAATGATCTTTGAAGTGGTCGATGACCCAGTCGTTGTAGAGTTTGAGGCTTTCCAGCTCCAGCTCCGGATCCTCGATGCAGTAGGCGAACAGCGCCAGCTGCGGGAAGATCAGTTCGGCATCGATGCCGTCGGCCTCCATGTCGACCAGACGGGCGGCGATGTCATTGCCACCACCACGCTTATGGCCACCACCGGTATTGATCCGCAGACGGTGCAGGATACGCTCGCCCTGGCGGATGTCGCGGAAGGTCTCGTCACGCGTCGCATGCAGGGCACCGTTCTTGAGGTGCTCGGGCAGGCCGTCTAGGAACAGGCGCGGCGGCTCGTTCACGTGGGCGTCGGCACTGAATACGAATCTGCTCATTGTTGTTCTCCTCTGCAATATTGATATAATAACACTTATTTTAAGCCGATAGCGATCACCCCGGGGCGCGGTTGCTAAGCTCAACCACGCGTGACCACACCGCTTCGCCAGAGCCGATCAGCGCCTGTCCGCCAAACAGGTTCCAGTAGGCTTCCGAGCCGAAATCCAGACGCCAAGCCCAGATGCGCCGGGTCAGCAGCTGCAGGTCGTACTCGGCAGTGGTGCCGATGGCGCCATGCAGCGCGTGGGCGATCATCGCCGCCTTGTGGGCGACCTCGCTGACCAACGCCTTGGCGTAGCCAACTCGCTGCGGGTCCAGACAAGCATCTGCGCTGTCACCGGCAAGCTCGGCCGCCATGGCAGCCGACACACTGTACTGGCCGAGCACGGCGAGCTGCTGCTGCAGGGCTTGGAACTTGCTCAGCGTCTTGCCGAACTGCTTGCGCTCGTCGGCGTAGACCACCGACAACTCGAGCACCCGGCCGATGGCCCCTGCCAGCTGGGCGGAACGGATCGCCGCGCCGACCACCCGCGCCGACATGCCGGCTGGCAGACGAGCACGCAGAACCGGTGTGACCTCGCACCAATAGAGGTCAGCACGGCCTTCCCCGCCCAGGCGGGCGCTTTCGCTCTGTGCAGCATCAGCCTTGCGCAGCACGATCAGCTCGGCAAAGGATTCGCCGCCCTCGCGGTGCTCCAGGGAACCGACCACCCAGTCGGCCACACTGGCGAAGGGCACGTTCTGCGCGGTCAGGGTCAGCGCCCCGGCGCCACCCTGATCGTGGCCGAAATCGGCCAGGGTCAGAATGCCTTCCGGCAGTTCGACACCAGCGCAGGTTGCCAGACCGTGCGCCGCCACCGTCTCAGCCAGCGGCACCGGTACTGCGTAGCGGCCGCAGCCGAGCAGGATAGGCAGGGCGTCGTGCCAGCCAACCGCCACCCCACCGACCGACTCGGGTGCCAGCGCCAGCGGCAGGCCGGTCTCCTGCAGTTGCTGCCAGAATTCGGCAGGCCACTGCCCGACCTCAACCGAGCGGACCAGCGCCGGCTGGCAGATATTAGCCAGAATCTTTTCTACGGTTTCTGCAAGCATTTCCCTCATGGACAATCTCCTCAGCGCAGTCCAAGCCCGCGCGCAATCATGCTGCGCAGGATTTCACGGGTACCGCCACGCAATGAATACGAGGGGGAAATCTGGGTAACGTAGGCCAGAGTCCTCCACAACATGGTCGGCGGCAGAGCATCGGGGTCGGCGGCCAGCAAGTTGCCGATCACGTCCGGAATGTGCTGCTCGAGCTCGGTGCCGAGGTCCTTGACGATGGCCGAAGCCAGTACCGGATCCTCACCACGCACCAGCTGCCCGGTCACTGCTACCGACATGGCGCGCAGCACCGCAAGATGGGACAGGATGCGCCCCAAGGCTGTGGCCTCGGCGCCGCTGAAGTTGCCGCGACTGCGCAGGTAGTCGAGCCACTCGTTAACTAGCACCACGCTGGATAGCAGGCGCTCTGGGCCGCTGCGCTCGAAGGCCAGCTCAGCCATGACCTGCTCCCAGCCGTTGCCTTCCTGGCCGAGCATGCCGAGTTCGTCGGAGACGAAGACGTCGTCGAATTCGATCTCGTTGAAGTGGGCGTCACCGGTCAGATCCTCGATCGGCCGCACGGTCACGCCCGGTGCATGCAGATCGATGATCAGCTGCGACAGGCCGCGATGACGGTCCTCGGGCGAGCCGGAAGTGCGTACCAAGGCAATGATGTAGTGGGAGTAATGAGCATTGGTGGTCCACACCTTGCGACCGTTGACGCGCCAGCCACCTTCGACCCGCGTGGCGCGGGTGCGCACGCTGGCCAGATCGGAGCCGCTGTCCGGCTCGCTCATGCCTATACAGAAGAAGGCCTCACCCGAACAGATGCGTGGCAGATAGAACTCGCGCTGCGCATCGGTACCGACCTTGTTGATCAGCGGCCCGCTCTGCCGGTCGCCGATCCAGTGTGCGGAGACCGGGGCGCCGCGCGCGAGCATTTCCTCGACCAGTACGAAGCGGGCGAAGGCACTGCGTCCGCCACCGCCATACCGGGTCGGCAGAGTCAGACCGACCCAGCCGCGCTGGGCCAGACTGCGGCTGAAGTCGGCATCGAAGCCCATCCAGGAACGAGCACGGATGTCGGCGGGAATATGGGCGATGGTCTCGTCGAGGAACTGGCGCATCTCGGCACGCAGTGCCTCATCCTCTGCCGGTATTGCCGTGGGAGAAAGCATCGGGATCATGGCACTACCTCACTCGCTGCCTGCAGGAACAGCCCCTTCCCGCCCGGCCAACAGGCGGGTGGCGGTATAGGTCATGACCTGTTCGTTGCGCTGGTTGAAGATGTCGATTCTGGAAGCGACCACGGCGCGCCCCCCCTTGGAGGTGGGGCGTACGCCCGTCACCTCGACGATGGCACTGATGGCGTCACCCACCACCACCGGCGCCATGATCTTCTGAGTCATTTCCAGCATGGCCAGGCCGGTGCCCTGGATCAGGGTCTGCAGCAGCATGCCCTCGATCAGGGAGTAGGTCAGGGCAGCCGGTACCGGACGCCCCTTGATCGCGCCGTGCTCGTAGTTAGCGTCGATGAAGATTGCCTCGAGCATCCCGGTAACGGAAATGAAGTTGACCAGATCTGTTTCCGTCAGCGTGCGGCGCAAGGTGCGAAAACGCTGGCCGACCGACAGGTCTTGCCAGTAAAAACCGGGAGCAAGCGTTGGAACCTCATCGTGCTGCGTCATCTCGATAACCTTTCGTGGTGAGTCAAATGACCGGACAGTGAGCGCCGGAAAGCCTTCTGCAGCCTAAAATAGTTAAATCATATACCTAAGTCAACCTGTCATTATGTAAAGACGATCGCATGAAGTGGCTGGCACAAGCCCCGGCGCAATGGGCCAATGGAAATGGCGTGCGATACGAAAAGAGCACCTGCCTTTGCACAAGACAGGTGCTCTCGATCCATCGGTGGGAACTGTCGAGCAGCAGTCAGCTATCGGACAGCCACGTAATCCAAGCCCGTGACCAACTGAGCATCCAGATCGGCGAGCAGTTTTTCCGGAGCGTCGGTGAAGTCGAGTGTCACCACCCCGTTGCGATCGGCGCGCCCGGCGACGCCGGGCTGATAAACATGACAGGCGCCCATTCGCGCCCGCGGAACCATACTGGCCACTGTGCAGGCATCCATGTCGATATTGCGACAGCCCGACACCAGCCAGGCCCGGCGCAACACGAAGACCGCCTCGACATCATCGGGATTGCCTAACTCGCCATCGGCCCAGCTCAGCACGCTGCGAATGTCCTTACCGACGAATATCCCGGGACCGAGGATCTGCGTCCGTGCGCCCACGACCCAATTCATCACCCGTTCGCCATTGCGCCGCACGGTGATGATCCGCGGAGTGCTCGCATCCACCACCGGCACATCGACGTCATACTCACGCAACGGGGTGCCGCGCTTGGCATGGGCTACGGCCAGCGCCGCCGCATCGAACAGATGGGTGCATTGCTCGTTGGCCCTGACATAGGCGTAAGCGGCGGATGGACTTGGCGAGAGCGGCATGCCCACCAAGCGGTCGAGTACCGCCACCGAACCTGTGCACAGAGTCCAAGGAGTACGCAATGCGAATCCATGGATCGACGTTACGCACTTACCGTCATGCCAGATCCTGACCCCGAAACGGTGAGCATCATCCTCGACATCGACCCGCACCGTGCCCGGCCCGGCCCGGCCCGGCAACGATGCGAATACGCCGGCGAAAAATACCCAGTCGAACACGCAACAGACTGCTCGACTTTTCCATCCCTCCCTCCTACCACGCCCTCACCGCAGCCCGAGACAGCCCCTTCAGCAGCCCTTGCTCCAACCAGGCGGCGGCCCGGGATTGGTGCCGCTGATCAGGCGGCGCAGCAGGTGCTTTAGCATCTGGCTCTCGCCATAGTCGAGACACTGCTCGGCGTCCTGCTCGATGGCTTTGGTCATGGCCACGATCTCGATCATGGTGTTGCGGCCAGCCTCGGTCAGGCGTACCCGGCCATCCGCGCCGGCATCGTCCACTGGCTGGATCAGGCCTCGCTCGATAAGACCGGCAACCAGCTCGGCAGTGACATGGCGACCGCTCAGGGAAAACAGGGCATCGAGCTCCTCAATGCTGCGGTTCTCGAAGCGCGCCAACAGATTGAGCAGCCAGTACTGGTCGCCGCTCAGATCCCAGCGCCCCAGTTCGGCGCGCACTTTGGCGAACATCTGCACGTACCCCACGCCCAGCAGGTAGCCTAGAAAGTCCATACTGAAGCTGCTGGCCAGCTCGGATTCCTCGGGGCGCTGCGGTACCGGCGAAGGCTTCATCAGCAGGCCGTAGCGGCCGGAGTGGAAGAGCAGCGGCGGACGCTCGTAGTGGTCGAAGGCCACCACCTCACCGATGAAGATCTCGTGATCACCACCGTCGTAGCGGAACTTGGTCCGACACTGGAAGCGCGCGGCACACCCCTCCAGCAACGGGATATCGCCCGGCCCGCGCTCAAGCCTGAGGCCGGCGAACTTGTCTGCCCCGCGAGTGGCGAACAGGTTGGACAGCGGCTCCTGGTCTGCAGCAAGAATGTGCACGGCAAAGTGCTCGGCCGCGACGAAAGCATCCAGGGCGCGGGAGGTCTTTGCCAGACTCCACAGCACCAGCGGGGGATCGAGCGATACCGAATTGAAGCTATTGGCCGTCAGGCCGACGTCGTTGTGCTCACTGTCGCGGGTGGTGACGATGGTCACGCCGGTCGTGAATGCACCCAGCGCATTGCGAAACTGCCGGGAGTCGATCGGTACGGAGGCGCTCATACAATGCTCCATTTTTTGTTTGGTTCGTCAGCAGGCTGCCCAGACAGAAGACTTGCCGTCTCCGCGGAGCGGTCCTGCACATCTGGACGCCCCTAGCACCAGGCTCCCGCAGGAGCCAACCAGAGAAACACATCCAATGATTTAAATGTATATATCATACAACCTATTAAGCAAGGATTTTTTGCCCCCCCCCCACCATCGCTGCCACACCGACCGACCAGCCACTCGCGCGCATAAAAGAACCGCCCACAGGACGAGCACACGTGCTCGTTCAGGGGCGGATCAAGGGGGACGCTCTTGCTCAGCAGCGGCGATCAGACCGCCTTGGAAAACGGATATCCTCCGCCACCAAAGTTCCTGTCCACCGCCTCCCGATCGATGAAGCCATTGCCCAGTCGCGGCAGCGTGGTAACGAACTCGACGACCTTGGGCTTCTTGTAGGAGGCAATCCGCTCCCGACAGTGGCTGATCAGCTCGGCCTCGCTGGCAGTCATCCCCGGCCTCAGGATGACCACGGCCTTGACGCATTGGGTCCACACCGGATCGGGCACGCCAATCACGCAGACCTCACCGACCGCCGGATGCTCCTTCAGGCACACCTCCACCTCGGCGGGATAAATATTCTCCAGTGCCGACTTGATCAGCACGGTCTTGGGTCCTATGAAAACGATGGAGCCATCATCAAGGCGCTTGCCCAGATCGCAGGTATGGTGCCAGCCATCGCGCGTACGCCGGGCGTTTTCCTCGTCGGCGCCGTAGTAGCCGGTCATCACCAGCGGCCCGCGCACGACTATCTCGCCCACCTCGCCCGGCGCCAGTTCGTTGCCCTCGTCATCGACGATGCGCACCTGGGCCATCGGCGAGGGGCGACTGCCCTCCCCGCCCAGCCAACCCATGACCATCCAGCCGGTAGTTTCAGTCTGCCCGTAGATACCCAGGCGCTTGGTGAAGGGCGCATGGACAGGCATCACCTGCGGATGACGCCACTCGCCGATATCCGCACCCGCAGTCGGCCACAGGCTGCTCAGGTCATAGCTGCCACCAGCATTGAGTTCGCGGATCTGCTCGTGGGTTGGCTTGGGAATGAAGGCATGGCTGACGCGCTCACGCTGGATGACCTCGAGCATCTCCGCAGCATCGACCCGGCGCACGAACACGTTGCAGCCCCCGAACAGGAACACCGCCAGGGTGGTATTGAGGGTGCCGAGGTGGAACAGCGGGCCGGAGTTGAGGTAAACCGAGGTTTCGTCGATGGCGAAGCCGTAGCCGCTGGTCAACCCCTGGCAGAGTATCGCCTGGTGCGACAGCAGCGCAGCCTTGGGATAGCCGTCGAAGGCGGCGGTATACAGCGCCAACACGGGAGTTGCGAGATCGACACGCATATCGTCGTCATGATCGGGATGGCCGGCGACGAAATGCTCGTAGCTGCCCTCACCGACGCCATCGTGCTGAATCCAGGGCCGCGTGCCACGGTGCAGGCCCACAGCCTTGCGCGCCTCCTCGCCCACCTCCAGTTCCTGCCAGAACACTACCTGCGGATCGAGGTCGTCGATCACGCGGATGGTCTCCTCCGCTGACATGCGCCAGTTCGCCGGGCAGAAGATGGCTCCGAGCTTGGCCGCAGCCAGGAGGATTTCCAACACGCGAAAGGAGTTCTGGCCGATCCACAGAATGCGCTCGCCCGAGCCGATGCCCTGCGCGCGCAGGGCATGAACCAGTCGATTCACCCGGCTGTCGAGCTCGACAAACGTGAGGCGCATGTCGCCATCGACCGCCGCGATCATTTTCGGTCGCGAGCGGCGGTGCTCGCGCAGAACATCCCCCAGTCCATGCTGGCGGACACTGTCATACCCTTCGAACATCATCATTCTCCTGCCTTGCTTCCCGCTTGTGCCGTACTCAGAAGCCATTGTGAGGTCGCTGCCAGATCAACAGCCCAGTCCGGTCATACCTTGGTGGTTCGCGGAATCTTGTGCGGCGGCCCCAGCCTGAGCAGTTCGTCGTTGGCGCGCAGCTCAACGACCACTGGTACTTCCAGGCGTGCCTGCAGCATCTCAACCAAACGTCCAGCAAGCTCGCTCTCGCTATCCTTGAGCAGTGCCGGGTCGAAGCCGGCGCGCACCTTGAGCACCTCCACTTCACGCGCAGGGCGCACAATCTGAAAGAGACCAGCCACCGTTTCCGGCACCTGCTCGATGACAGTGGTTATGTCGCGTGGCAGTACGGACTTGCCCTGCACCAGCAACTCGTCGCCGGCACGCCCCATCGGCTTGAAGCGGGCATGGGTACGGCCACAGGAACAGGTCGCGGTGTTCAGAGAAATCAGGTCCTCGGAGCGATAGCGGATCAGCGGTGCAATGTCATCGGCAAGCGAAGTCACCACCAATTCGCCACGCTGGCCGTCCGTCACTGGCCGATTGCTGCCCGGCTCGAGACACTCGACCAGCACCGAATCTTCCCAAGCGTGCATACCGTCATGGGCACGGCACTCAATGGCTCCCTGGATATCGCCCAGCGAGGTCATCTCGAACAGTTCGAGGCCCCAGGAGTCGACCAGAGCCCGCATCCTAGGGCTGACGGGCTCGCCACCCAGCAACGCTCCCTTGAGGCAGGAGAACAGCTCGGCTGGGTCGATGCAGTTTTCGGTCAGGTAGCGCTCCAGGGCCAGGAGCATGGGCGTAGAGAGCATGTGGATCAGGGTCGGCCGGTACTTGCGGATGGCTTCAACCAGACGGGGCAGCTCGCGCGGATGATGCTCAAGGCAGATTGACGCCAGATCCATGATCGAGAAACGGTCACCATGTTGACCACGACGGAAGGTGAACTGCATCGAGCAGATGAAGTCACCGGGGCGCGCACCTATGTGCCAGTATTCGCGGCGCAAACCCAGCTCGTGGGGGCTGAACTCGCCGCGCGGCAGCGCCAGCGGGTCGCCCGTGGTGCCGGAGGTGAAGCCCACTGCCCGCATGTGCGGGGCCCCCACGCAGGAAAGTCCGCCAGTGGGGTCGCCGGTACGCTCTCGGAAACTCTGGATGGCAGCCTTGTCGATGAAGGGAGCCTTCTCGCGAAAATCCGCCATGCAACGGATGTCGGACGGTTTTACCCCCGCCTCCTGCCATACATGGCGAATCAGCGCAGAGCGCTGGTAGGCGTAGGGCAACAAGCGCAGAAGTCGCGCTTCCTGCATGCGTTCAATATCGGCACGCGGCATCGTTTCAAGATGCGCATCGTAATAGCTGCTTTCTATGGCCATGGAACTGGCACTCCTCTGTTCCTCCTCTACCCGTTACGCGGCATGAAGGACATTGTTCTTGTCATGTTCACATCAGGCGCGTCGCCAGCCACCCGGTTGGCGCCGCGCTTTGCCACCCGTTCGGTTAGAGCAGTACCACCCTGGGATCGGGGTTGCCACACTTGCACGGGGTCAACACGACCTTGCCCTTGACACCACAGGGATGACGCTCGAACTCCAGCGCCCTGCGCTTGCGACTGGAGAGAAAGATCTCACCATCGACCTCTTCGACGGCCCACTCGATACGGTCAACGTGCGCACCGGCACCCTCACAGCATTCGGCGGCAACTGCCGGCCCCACTTCAAGCCAGCGGCGCAGGGTGATCTCGGGACAGTCACACAGACGATCGTAGGCATCTGCACGGGCCCATACCACCTTCCCGGCCAGTAGTTTCTCAGCAGAGAAACCCAGGGCCTCAAGGCCATCAATAATGACCGCACTCACCCCCACAATCGCCTTCACATCAAAGCGCCGCAGGATTGACTCAAGGCGGCTGGCATCGTTGGGTGAATTGTCCACCGAGCAGACCACCAGATTATTGTTGGTCACGGCGCGCTCGAAAGGCAGGTATTGGGCCACCTCATCCAGCAGCGAGATCAGCACCACATAGCTGCCCATTTCGAAGTCGAAACTGGAAAGTATCCGCTGCATATGGTCGCGACCACGCTCGACCTCCTGCATGGAGAGAGGCAGGAACCGGTTGCTGCCGGCCGCCTGATAGCGCCCGACAATCACCGGCCTGACATTGGTAGGGGTTTCGGTCTTCATCTTGTTGTTCTCATCGCAAGTTCCGCGCTACTGGAATCGACCATCTGCACACGGACAGCCGCACTCAACCCTTGAGACGGAAGCGCGGAATCGAACCGCCTTCGATGTCCTGCCAGGTCAGGCTTACCTGTGCCCCGATGGCGATGTCATCGACCAACGAGTCCACCACATTACTGATCAGCCGCACCCCTGGCGCGTCTGCCAGCTCGATCAGGGCCGGCACGTAAGGTAGCGACTCCTTCACTGCGGAAATAACCGGATAGTCCACCACGCTGAACGAGTAGATGGCGCCATCGCCACTCTGCTCTACCCAGACGATGTCCTGCGACTGGCACTCGTGGCAGAAGGGCGCCGGCATGCGGAAGGTGCCGCAATGCGTACAGCGCGGGAGCACCAGACGGTGCTCGGCAGCAGCCTTCCAGTAAGGCTCGGACCACTGATCAGTCTCGATCTGGTACATGCTGCTGGGGGCAACTTTGGTTAGCCGTTGAGTCATGGTTTCAGTTCCTGAGAATGATGCTGCTCACCGGGAGCGATGCCGGCCCACCAGTCACGAGCGCGAGACTGGCATCTTTCACCTGATTGACCGCAGTGCCACGCAACTGCTCAACGGCCTCGCGGATATGGGTCATGCCTACGGCATAGGCCTCGGATAGCTGACCGCCATGTGGGTTGACCGGGATGCTGCCACCCTTGAAGCGAATGTTGCCGCTCTCGACGAACGGGCCGCCCTCACCGATACCACAGAAACCGTAGTCCTCCAGCTGCATGATGACCATTGGCGAAAAGTGGTCGTAGAGCATCGCCACATCGATGTCCTGCGGACCGACGCCGGCCATCTCGTAGACCCGCCTGGCAATCGGACGATGGCCTGAGGAGGCGAAGATATCGTCAGGCATGTTCATCCAGGTAATCGCTCGCCCCCACTGACCGTCGCCACCGTGGGCGGCAGCAGAGACATAGACCGGCTTGTGGCGAAGATCCCTAGCACGTTCGGCAGACACCACCACTGCAGCGACGATGGCATCGTTTTCCAGGCAGAAGTCGTAGCGGCACAGCGGATCGGCCAACAGCGGCGCTGCGAAGTACTCCTCGCGGGTCAGCGGCTTGTGAAAGCGCGCTGTGTCGCGATTCATACCGTTCAGACGAGAAGAGGCAACGATCTCGTAGAAGTGATCGCGAGTGGTGCCATAAAGGTGCATGTGGCGGCGCGCCAGTAGCGAGAACATATGGCCCGGACCGACGAAGCCGGCGTTCTGGAAGAAGATGTTGTCCGGGGTGGGCGCCTTGGCCGCAATGATCGAGCCATAGCGCTGCACGGCCTGCTGCATGCCACCAATGCACACCACTACACTGGCCTGACCGGCAACGATGGCCGAGGAGGCCAGGCCGACACCGGCGGTGGAGCCACCTCCGCCACCGGTAGTCATCGCCGTGAAGCGAACTTCCGGCACACCGAGCATCTGCGCCAGGCCTGCGGTGTCAAACCCGCCGGCATAGTAGGCAAAGCCATCGACATCACGAATGGTCAAGCCGGCATCCTCCACGGCCGCCAGGACGGCCTTGCCGACCAGTTCAAGCGCGGTTTGCGGCAGGGACTCGCCCCGCTTGTAGTACGGCGTGGCGCCAATGCCAACGATCGCCGTCTTGTCCTTGATCGATCCCATCGCTCCTCCACAGACTGCCCGCCAGGCAAATCATGTATATTATTTAAATTGTCATGCTAGTTTAACGCGACAAAGCGGAAAAGCAAGCATGGCCGCCCAGCTATTGGGCAACCACTCGCAACCACCACGAAACCGGAATGGCAGAGCACTGCAGCCATCCCGAACGTGCTCCCACGGCGGCAGAAACGACAATGCCCGCATCCCACAATGCGGGCATCGCTTGCCGAAAGCACAGCCCAGCAGTGGGGGGCATACATGCCAGGATCTCGATTGAGGAGGCCTTGCGCGCCACTGCACTCAACGGCAACCGGAAGCCCATGCAGCTGTCGAGCCGGGCAACGTGCAGGTGGAAATCGCGCAGACCGTGCCACAGTAGCGAGGCGACGTGCCCCGCTACTGTGGCACGGCGAAGTACTCGACCAGATGGTCGATGAATGCTCTGGACTTGGCGGGGAGAAAGCGGCCAGGTGCATACAAGGCACGGACCAGGCTTGGTGCCGGCCTGTACTGTTGAAGAACCTCTACCAGCGCTCCGCTCTCGAGGTGCTCCCTGACCAGATAGTCGGGGACCAACGCCAGACCCTGCCCATCAAGCGCGGCCACAACCACGGCGCCAGCGCTGTTCGACTTGAAGGTGCTGCTGGCGATTTCGACCTGGATCGGACCGTTGGCGTCGAGGAACCGCCAGTCCCCGGGAGCCCCGCCGCCACTGGCGTAGGTGATGCAGTTGTGCCGGCCGATATCGGAAGGCATCAGTGGCGTGCCACGGTCGGCCAGATAGCCGGGGGAAGCGCACACTACCGAGTTGAAGGTTGTCAGGGTACGGCTACGCAGTCCGGAGTCCCGCAGAAGACCGACATGGATGGCGATATCGACCTGCTCCTCGATCAAGTCGATCGGCCGGTTGGTAATGATCAGTTCAACTTCTATGCCCGGATGGCTGCGTGCAAAGGCCGAGAGTGCCGCCGCCACGCGGGCCACGCCAAAGGCCATAGAGGAACTCACCCGTAGAAGCCCGCGGGGATCGGCATTGAACTGGCCGGCCATGCTTTCGATCTCGGCGACCTCACCGAGCAGGTTGGAGATGCGACTGAAAAATTGCCTGCCAATCTCCGTGGGCACTACCTTGCGTGTCGTGCGCTCGAGCAGCTTGACACCCAGCCACGCCTCCAGATCGCGCACGTTGCGGCTGACCAGGGTGGTCGCCATGTTCAGCCGTTTGGCCGCCAGCGTGAAGCTGCCGAGCTCCACAACTTTGACGAAGGCATTCATCTTGGCAAGTCGATCCATGCTGCGCCCCAATTATGAACTTTTTGTTCACATTAATGTATTTTATTACATATTTACAACTCATAATATTCACTATGAAATACATCCAAGCACCTCGCCCTCTGTCCTTGCTTTTCGCAGCAAATGGCTTACTGGCGAGGCAGCCATCCGGTCTGCACCCCGTGCCAGCCGGTCATGTTCACCAGAGGGAAGTCCCATGTCGAAAACAGATAAAAACAATGATGTGTCGCTCGCCGCTGAAGCACTGGGCCACGGCGTGAAATGTTCGGTACTTGAACGCGGGGCGCCTCCGCTGTTCATCGAAGCAGTCGACGGCGCGTTTCCGACCTTGGAGCGCACCCTTGAATGGGTTAAGGAAAACCGGGAGACCCTCGACCGTCTGATCCTCGAACAGGGCGCCATCGTCCTGCGCGGCTTTCCGCTGGTAACCGCCGAGCACTTCAACTCGCTGGTAGACCTGTTCCCAGCCTATGAGCGCGGCTACGTTGGTGGCGGCTCCCCGCGGGCAGTGGTGACCGGCAAAGTCCTTGAGGCAACCCAACTGGCTGGCTCGGTGAAGATCACCCAGCACTCGGAAATGGCCTACATGAGGGACTATCCGCCGCGCATCGCCTTCTTCGGCCGCCTACCAGCAAAGACCGGTGGCGAGACCACCATCGCCTCGATGCGTGAGGTAACCGCACGGCTGGACCCGCAACTGCGCAGCAAGCTGGAGCAGCATGGCGTGCGTGGCGTGCGCAACTTTGCCGCCCCCCGCACCAGCTCGAGCGTGGTGCGTGACAATGCGGACAACAAGGGCTGGGACGTGGTGTTCGGCACCGACAGTCGTGCCGAGGTCGAGGAGCTGTGCAAGCAGACCGGTATGGAGCCGGTATGGAATCCCGACGGCTCACTGACCCTGATTGGCTACACCGACGCCTTTAGCAGGCATCCGGTGACTGGAGAACTGTTTTATCGCTCGATCATCCACACCAATTACCTGACCTACGAGAACCTTCCCGACGGCCAGGATCGCAAGCAAGCGCTGCTCCGTGCCGGCAAGCTGCCCACGGGCTACACCCTAGGCAATGGTGACGAGTTGGAGCGCGAAGAAAGCCGCAAGCTGGAGAACATCATCGAGGATGCCGTGGTGGCATGGCCCTGGAAAGCTGGCGACGTGATGATTCTCGACAATCTCCAAGTTTCACACGGACGCAACCCGTTCACCGGGGAGCGGGATACGCTAGTTGCGCTACTGGGTTGATGCCCGCACCTCCATCCATGCAAGTCAGTCAACAACAAGGAATACAACCATGACAGCTTCCACGGCCATCAACGCCCACCCTGCCCGCTACTCTGCCGAGGAATGGGCCCTACGGGTCGATCTCGCCGCCGCCTACCGAGTCATCGCCCATCTCGGCTGGGACGACCAACTGGCCACGCACATCTCGGTACGCCTGCCCGGTCCGGAGCACCACTTCCTGATCAACCCCCTGGGCCTGCTGTTCGAGGAGATCACTGCATCCTGCCTGCTCAAGGTCGATCTCGACGGCAACCTTCTTGAGCCGAGCGAAAACATCGTCAACCGCGCTGGCTTCATCGTGCACTCTTCGGTACACCTGGCTGCACCGCAGGCGATGTGCGCAGTCCATCTGCATACCGTGGCTGGCACTGCAGTATCCATCCAGAAGGATGGTCTTCTGCCACTAAGCCCATCGGCGATGATCCTGCATGGCAAGATCGGATATCACGATTTCGAGGGCGTCACCGTCCGCGATGACGAGCGCGCCCGCCTGGGCGCCGACCTGAGCGACAACTGGGCGCTGATTCTGCGCAACCACGGCACCCTGACCGTAGGGGTATCGATAGCCGAGGCCATGCAGCGCATGTACCTGCTCGAACGCGCTTGCCAGATGCAGATTGCCGCCCAGTCGGCAGGCGGCCCGCTGATCATCCCCGACCGCGCCATCACTGACGAGGTCAAGGAACAGCGCAAGCAGGTATCGACCCGCTCGGCGGATATCCAGTGGGCTGCCTTGCGCCGCAAGATGGATCGAGTGTCGCCGGGGTACGATGCCTGACATCTGGAATTTGAAATTCCGCTTATCGAAGAGGGCCGGCAGGCTCGGGGCAATCGTCCCGCGAGCCTGCCGATCGCAAGCCCAGTACCGTCCATACCCCCTCCCCCCCAAAAACACCTGATGGCAACAGCTCGTCGGCTCGGGCCCGCCGCTGATTGGGCCTCTTTCGCTGTCGCGGACAGTCGGAGCAGCGAAGGCCAAACGCGACCGTTTCCACTCACCGCAATGTCCGAATCCACTGGCCACCGTCCGCAACGTACGAAGGACGCCATTCATTTGGGTACCGACTGGCACTCCCCAGACAAATGCCACCGATAGCGGCCGGGGGGCATGCTGAACCAACGCTGGCAGGCCTTCTGGAAGCTGCTCGGCTCCTTGAACCCCAGCAACTCGCCCACTCTGGTGAGGCTGTAGGAATGATGCCGCAAGTAGTGGTCGGCCAGTTGCCGACGGGCGCCATCTAGCACTTCCTTGAAAAGCACCCCCTCTCGAACCAGGCCACGCTGCAGGGTGCGCTTGCTGACACCCAGGCTCAAGGCCACCGACTCCATGTCGCAAACGCTCAGGCTGAGGCGCTCGATGAGCAGGCTGCGGACACGGTCGTGGTAGCTCGATCCCTGCTTGTCTATCTGGTGTTCGGCCAAACGACCGTGCAACAGCGCCAGGGCCTCGTTGGCGGAGCTCAGGGGATGCAGCAGTGCCTGCTGGTCGAAAAGAACGCTGTTGCGGGGAGCACCAAAGCGCAAGGCGCAATCGAACAGCCGCCGGTGTTCGGCAGTGTCCTGGGGCTCGGGGTAGGTAAATTCGATTTCCTGCAACGGCGGCAGGCTTCCGCCGGTCAGCCAGCGGCAGAATCCCAGCACCGAGGCGATACCGGCATCCTCGAACGACCTGGGCTTGGGCCTATCCTCCGAATAAGCGACGCCCCATAAACGCTGCCCCCCATCCTCCTGCGCCAAACCAAGCCTGTAGCCATTGCCAAGTAGGGGGTAGAAGCGTACCAAGGACTCCAGTGCCTGCTTCAGGTTCGGACTGGACATCATCGTGTACCCCACCAGTTGGAACCCACCCGGGAGAAAATGCTGGTAAGCACGCAGACCGATATCCGGGCTGTCGGACTCCCTCTCTACCAGCTCCATCAGCCGAAAGAGGTCTGCCTCAAGAACGAAGCTGTCCGGCTGCCCCAGCAGGCTCATGTCGATGCCAGCCTCCCGGCACAGGCGAGCAGAGTCCAGGCCCTCCCCCCTCCAACATGTTCACCAACTGACTGACAAAGCCGACATTAACCCTATACATCGCCCTACCTTGTGATGATTGCGCAAGAGGTGACTGATCGTCGACAAGTCTCTCTCAGTGATACGGCTCAACTCCAGAAGACTTTCGCCTGGAAACGCCTTGGGATGGTATCTCCGGACAATTTCATAGGCATCCCAGAATGTTTCCCGAGGCGAGTGTTACCTCGATAATGCCTCCTACATTTAATCCACATTAATTCGGCTACCACCGCGTGCACCGGCGCAGCGCCCTACCATCCTGGTCCTGCTGCTTGGACCTCCGCGCCTGCGGACACATGCTGGGGGCGCAGACAGCGGCCGAACACAAGCGCTACTACTCGAGCAACAAAGGCACAGCGCAACCCGAACGAGTGGTTCAGCAACGCCGAGCATTACCAAGGCCCGACTGGTTCACCTGGCAGGTGGGCCACAGAGGAGCCCGGCGCCCTACATCGGCAACGCTGAGTATCCGCCGCTGAGGCCTGCCCCAGCCATTACGTCAGAGAGTGAATGAAGGGCAATGACTTCAGTAATCATCGTTGGCGAATCCATGATGTTTCCACGACCGGCCCAGGTGCTATCGGCACGACTGCCGGGGCATGCCATTTTTCCACAGCCCTCGAAGCAGGCCACGCCAACTTCGACACGTTCCAACTGCCAGAGCATGGCCATGGCCGGCCTTCTCGCTGTCGCGCTCGGCGGCTGTGTCTCATTGGCGCCCGAGCAGCAGACACCGCCGCTGCCGGTGCCGGAAAGCTGGTCGTCTGTCAGCGCGGTAACGGATGACGCTTCATTCTCCGCACGGAGCCAGCCCTGGCGCACGTATTTCACCGACCCCGTTCTGCAGCGCCTGATCGAAACCGCGCTGGCCAACAACCGCGACCTGCGCGCGGCCGTTTTGCGGGTCGAAGAGGCCCGTGCGGCGTTCAGCATCCAGCGCAGCGAGCGCTTCCCGGTAATCAGTGTCGGCGGCCAAGGGGCTCGATCGCGCGTGCCGGCCGATTTTAGCCCCACGGGCCGCCAACAGGTCAGTGGCGAGTACCAGGCAGAAGTCGGCCTGAGCAGTTGGGAGCTTGATTTCTGGGGCCGCGTGCGCAGCCTTGAGGAATCCGCCTTACAGAGCTGGCTGGCGACGGACGCGGCGCGCCAAGCTGTGCGCCTCGCGCTGATCGGTCAGGTCGCCGATGGTTACCTCGGCCTGCGCGAGCTGGACGAGCGCGTCGAGAGCGCGCTCCAGAGCGTCATCACCCGGGAGGAGTCCTATCGCATCTTCCTCCGCCGCTACCAGGTCGGCGCCACGGCCAAGCTGGAGCTGATGCAAGTACAGACCCTGCTGACCCAAGCTCAGGCCCTTCATGCGCAACTGGAGCTGGCTCGCGACCAGCGGATCAATGCGTTTCGTCAATTGATCGGTGGCGACCCCGGCACGCTGCCGCGCCAGGGTCCCTTTGACGAAACCACGGTGCTGGCCGACCTGCCACCTGGCCTGCCCTCGGAGTTGCTGACCAGTCGACCCGACATCATTGCCGCCGAACGGCGCCTGCTAGCATCCAACGCCAACATCGGCGCGGCACGTGCGGCCTTCTTTCCGCGCATTGCCCTGACCGCCAGCTGGGGCACGGCCAGCGCCGAACTCGACGGCCTGTTCGATTCCGGCAGCCGGGCCTGGGCCTTCGTGCCGACGGTTTCCCTGCCGATCTTCGACGGTGGCCGCCGGCGTGCCACCCTGGAGCTGAGCGAAGTTCGCCGTGATATCGCCGTCGCCAGCTACGAGCAGACCATCCAGACCGCCTTCCGCGAGGTGGCCGACGCACTCTCGGCCCGGCACTGGCTAGCCCGGCAACTGGAAGTTCAACACACCGCCCGGCAGGCCCAGTCGGAACGCGCCCGCCTGGCACAGCTGCGTTACGACAGCGGCTCGACGGCCTACCTGGAAGTGCTGGATGCGCAACGCGACCTGCTGGACACCGAGCAGCAACTGATTCAGGCACGCCGTGCCTTGCTGTCCAGCAAGGTCGCCCTGTACAGCTCGCTGGGCGGCGACACCCTTCCCGCCGAGAGCCCGCTCCTGATATCGCCAACGGCTCGCCCCGCTTCCTCCCCCACTCCATGAGATTTCCCGAGCCCTCCATGAACATTGCTTCTTTCCCCAAGAACAAGGTCGCGGTCAGCGTGCTGGCCGTCGGCGTCATCGTGCTGGCCTGGTGGGGCTGGCAGAAACTGTCGGACGACGGCCCGGGCAAGGGCTTTGTCAGCGGCAACGGGCGTATCGAGGCCACCGAGATCGACATCGCCGCCAAGCTGGCCGGCCGCATCGTGACCATCCAGGTACGCGAGGGCGATTTCGTCCGCGAAGGCCAGCACCTCGCCACCATGCAACTCGATGTTCTGCAGGCACAGCGTAACGAGGCCATCGCTTCGTTCCAGCAGGCCGAACAATCCGTGGCCGCGGCCGAGGCCCAGGTAGCACTGAAGGAGAGCGATGCGATCGCTGCCAAGGCGCTGGTAACACAGCGCGAAGCCGAGCTGGACGCCGCACAACGGCGCCTGGCGCGTTCGCAAACGCTCTCGAAGGAAGGCGCAACATCGCTTCAGGAGCTAGACGATGACCAGGCCGCCGTGCGCGGGGCCCATGCGGTGCTGGCCGCCTCCAGCGCGCAGGCTAAGGCGGCCGATGCCGCGATCAAAGCGGCGCAGGCCCAGCGGGACGGCGCACAGTCAGCCGTCTCTGCCGCTGCGGCCACCGTCGCGCGCATCGACGCAGATATCCGCGACAGCGAGCTCAAGGCGCCGCGTGATGGCCGCGTGCAGTTCCGGGTGGCCGAGCCAGGTGAGGTGCTGGCTGCTGGCGGCCGGGTGCTGAACCTGGTCGATCTGTCCGACGTTTACATGACCTTCTTCCTGCCCTCGGCCATCGCCGGCCAGGTGGCCTTGGGCAGCGAAGCCCGCATCGTGCTCGACGCAGCTCCAGACATGCCGATTCCAGCAACCATCTCGTTCGTGGCGAGCACTGCACAGTTCACCCCCAAGACCGTGGAAACTGCCAGCGAGCGCCAGAAGCTGATGTTCCGCGTCAAGGCAAAAATCGCACCGGAACTGCTGCTCGATCACCTGGAGCAAGTCAAGACGGGGCTGCCGGGCGTGGCATGGGTCCGACTCGATGGGCAAGCTCCTTGGCCAGCCGAACTGACTTCGCGGCTCACGGAGTAACCGATGCCAGTGCTTGAGGCATCCGCCTTCGTCGCCCGCATCCACCAAGTCCGGCTGCGCTATGGCAGCGCCGTGGCGCTGGACAGCCTCGACCTAGATGTCCCGGCTGGCTGCATGGTCGGCCTGCTCGGCCCGGACGGCGTAGGCAAGTCCAGCCTGTTGTCACTGCTGGCCGGAGCCCGCGTGATCCAAGAGGGAACGATCGAGGTGCTCGGCGGCGACATGGCCAGCAAGCGCCACCGCGACGCCGTCTGCCCGCGCATCGCCTACATGCCCCAGGGCCTAGGCAAGAACCTCTACCCGACCCTATCGGTCGAGGAGAACCTGCAGTTCTTCGCCCGCCTGTTCGGCCACGGAGCGGCCGAGCAGCGCCGGCGTATCGACGAGCTGACCCGCAGCACCGGCCTGCACCCGTTCCTAACACGACCGGCCGGCAAGCTCTCTGGCGGGATGAAGCAGAAACTTGGACTGTGCTGCGCGCTGATCCACGACCCGGATTTCCTCCTGCTGGACGAGCCGACCACCGGCGTCGACCCTCTCGCGCGCGCCCAGTTCTGGGATCTGATCGGCCGCATCCGCGTCGACCGTCCCGGCATGAGCGTGATCGTGGCGACTGCCTATATGGACGAAGCGCAGCGCTTCGACTGGCTGGTGGCTATGGACGACGGCCGTGTACTGGCGACCGGCACACCGCGGGAACTGCTCGACAACACGCGTAGCAAAAACCTCGAGGAGGCCTTCATCCGCCTGCTGCCCGAGGAGAGGAAACGTGGCCACGAACCGGTGGTGATCCCCCCGCTGGCAGTCGATGAGAACGACATCGCCATCGAGGCCAACGGCCTGACCATGCGCTTCGGCGACTTCACCGCGGTGGACCACGTATCCTTCCGCATCCGTCGTGGCGAGATCTTCGGCTTCCTCGGCTCCAACGGCTGCGGCAAGTCCACCACCATGAAAATGCTCACCGGCCTGCTGCCGGCCAGCGAGGGCCAGGTCCGGCTGTTCGGCCAGGAGATCGACTCGCGCGACATCGATACGCGCCGCCGCGTGGGTTACATGTCGCAGGCCTTCTCGCTGTACAGCGAGCTGACCGTGCGCCAGAACCTGGTGCTGCACGCACAGCTCTTCCACGTTCCGGAGGACGAAGTCGCCGGCCGGGTCGCGGAAATGGTCCAGCGCTTCGGGCTGCAACAGGTGCTCGACAAGCTGCCGAACGCCATGCCGCTGGGCATGCGTCAGCGTCTGTCGCTGGCAGTGGCGATGGTGCACAAGCCGGAGCTGTTGATCCTCGACGAGCCGACCTCGGGTGTCGATCCGGTGGCCCGCGACAACTTCTGGCGCCTGCTGGTGGAGCTATCGCGGCGCGACAGGGTGACCATTTTCATCTCCACTCACTTCATGAACGAAGCCGAGCGTTGCGACCGCATGTCGATGATGCACGCCGGTAAGGTTCTGGACAGCGATACGCCGGCCAGACTGGTGGAGAAGCGCCAGGCCGCAACGCTGGAAGAGGCGTTCATTGGCTACCTGGTCGAGGCCAGCGGTGAACAGGCCGGCACCACTGCCGACGAGGCTGCGCAACCCAAGGAGCAAACCACAGCCGCTCGGAATGAGCAGCCGACAAGGCTCCAACCCTTCAGCCTGCAACGGATGCTGAGCTACAGCTGGCGCGAAGCGCTGGAACTACAGCGCGACCCGGTACGGGCCACACTCGCACTGGCCGGCACGCTGATTCTGATGTTCGTCATGGGCTTCGGCATCACCATGGACGTGGAAGACCTGCGCTACGCCGTACTCGATCGCGACCAGACAACCATCAGCAACAACTATGCGCTGGAGCTTTCTGGTTCGCGCTACTTCATCGAGCTACCGCCGATTTCCGACTACGTGGACTTGGACCAGCGGATGCGCAGCGGCGACATCGCCCTGGCGCTGGAAATACCGCCGGGCTTCGGTCGCGATCTGTTGCGCGGACGGCCGGTGGCGATCGCCGCCTGGGTCGACGGTGCGATGCCACAGCGCGCCGAGACCATCCAGGGCTACGTGCAGGCCATGCACCTGCAATGGCTGAGCGAAAAGGCCCGGCAGCAGCTCGGCGCCGATCCGTCCGGCCAGGCGATCATTCAAAGCCGTTATCGCTACAACCCGGGTATCGCCAGCCTGCCGGCAATGGTACCGGCGATCATCCCGCTATTGCTGTTGATGCTGCCCGCCATGCTCACCGCGCTGGCGGTGGTGCGCGAGAAGGAGCTGGGCTCGATCATCAACCTTTACGTCACCCCCATCACCCGCACTGAGTTCCTGCTCGGCAAGCAACTGCCCTATGTCGCGCTGGCGATGATCAACTTTCTCTGCATGAGCCTGCTGGCGGTGACGGTATTCGGTGTGCCGATCACCGGTAGTTACCCGACCCTGGTCCTGGCAACCTTCATTTTCTGCCTCATTTCCACCGGCATGGGCCTGCTGGCTTCCACCGTCACCAGCAGTCAGGTGGCAGCCATGTTCATCGCCATGGTCGGCACCATGGTGCCGGCCACGCAACTGGCCGGACTTATCAACCCGGTGTCCTCGCTCGAAGGCCTAGGCCGCTTGGTCGGCGAGCTGTATCCGGCCACGCACATGTTCAACATCAGCCGCGGGGTGTTCAGCAAGGCGCTGGAACTGCGCGACCTGCAAGGCGCCCTGTGGCCCCTGCTGATGACGGTGCCGGTGATTCTCGGTGCGGCGGTGGCGCTGCTCAGAAAGCAGGAGCGATAACATGCGCAAATTGATGAACGCTTTGCGGCTGGGCCGCAAGGAGCTGTGGAGCCTAGCGCGCGACCCGATGATGCTGGCGATGATCTTCTATGTGTTCTCGGCCTCGATCTATACCGCAGCCACAGCCGTGCCGGAGACGCTGCACAACGCGCCCATCGCCATCGTCGACGAAGACCAATCACAGCTGTCAGCGCGGATCACCTCAGCCTTCTACCCGCCGCACTTCACCCGACCGAAGCTGATCACGCCGGGCGAGATGGATAGCGGCATGGACAGTGGCGAATTCACTTTCACCCTCAACATCCCACCCAATTTCCAGCGCGACGTGCTGGCCGGAGTGAACCCGGAAATCCAGCTCAACATCGACGCCACGCGCATGAGCCAAGCGCTCACCGGCAACAACTATATCCAGCAGATCGTCCTAAGCGAGGTCACTGAGTTCGTCAATCGCTACCGGGCGCACGTAGATCTGCCGGTGGACCTGGAGTTGCGCGCACGCTTCAACCCCAATCTGGAGAAGAGCTGGTTCGGCAGCATCGCCGAACTGATCAACACAGTGGCCATGCTGACCATCGTGCTGACCGGCGCCGCGCTGATCCGCGAACGCGAGCACGGCAGCATCGAGCACCTGCTGGTGATGCCGGTCACCCCCGGCGAAATCATGGTTTCGAAGATCTGGTCGATGGGGCTGGTGGTGCTGGTCGCCACGGCGCTGTCGCTGAACCTCGTCGTCCGTGGACTGCTACAGGTGCCGATCGAGGGCTCGATATCGTTGTTCTTCTGCGGCGTGGCGCTGTGCCTGTTCGCCATGACCTCGATGGGCATCTACCTAGCCACACTGGCCCGCAGCATGCCGCAGTTCGGTCTGTTGCTGATGCTGACACTGATGCCGATGATCATGCTATCCGGAGGACTGACCCCGCGCGAGAGCATGCCGGAGTTCGTGCAGCACGTGATGCTGCTCGCGCCGACCACGCATTTCGTCGAGATAGGCCAGGCGATCCTGTTCCGTGGCGCGGGGCTGGACGTGGTCTGGAAGCCCTTCCTGGCTCTACTGGTGATCGGCTCAGTTCTGTTCATTCTGTCGCTGGAGCGCTTCCGCAGAACGATCAGCCAGATGGCCTGAGCCTCACCGGCACCTTTGCGAAGAAAAGCATCCGGGTCCCCTCACAGCACGCTGGCGTCCCGATCAGTAGCCTTTTCCCCCTACTTAAACCCAACGGAGTTCCATCCATGAAAAAGGTAACCCTCGTCGTTTCATCCCTGCTCCTCGGCCTGCTGACCGGTTGCTCCACGCCCTCGCTGGTCGTGCTCAACGACGGCCGCGAGATCCAGACCCTGGACACTCCCGAATACGATGCCAAGAGCGGCTTCTACGAATTCAAGCAACCGGATGGCAAGCTCCAGCGCCTCAACAAGGACCTGGTACGCAGCATCAAGGACCTTTGAGCACAGCGTGTCTTGCCACTCGAGCTGGTGAAGCGCGCTGATGCCGCCTCGAACACACCGAGGTCGCGGGGAATCCCCACGATCTCGGTCCTGAACATTCCCCGCGCCACGCGGTGACGTCCAGTTGCGCGCCCACTCCCGGAATGCTCGCGACAAAAACTGTCAGCCAATTCCCTTGAGATTTATCGTGTCCCGCTTTCTTTCGTTTGCACCGATCACCTGGCTGCCCCTCCTGGCGGTGCTGTATCTCTCCGGTTGCGCCGGCGTCAAGGTCAACCTCATCAAGAGCGACGACTACCTGGCACTGCGCCGAGGCGACGTACTCACCACCGGCGACCTCAGCGCCTCCGCCAGCATCGCTCTGCAGATCGTCGGCATCGACGAACAGATCTGCCGCGACGACCTGCCGGAGTGCCGCCGCCGGATCGGCGAGAACAGCGGAGTCGCCGACGAAAGCCGGCTGTCGGCGCTGGCCGAGCTATGGCTGCTCGACGCCATGCGCGTGGAGACCCAGCAAAGCCGGGAGACCCGCGTGGAAGCCTATCTGGAAAGCGCGCGGCACGCGTATGCCTACCTGTTCTTCACCGCCCGTAGCCCGCGCCTGCGTGCCCTGGAGGATCGCCAGACCCAGGTGCGCGACTATTACAATTTCGCGGTGCAGGAAGCGTTGGCCAATCTGTTCGAGTTGTATCGCGGCAGACCTCCGCAGAGCGAAACGCCAGATGGACGCTTTCACCTGCGCGTGGAGCACTGGACCATCGACGGCACCATGCGGGATGTAAGGCTGGCCGAAGGGCGCCTCCTGCCCAAGGAGCTGGTACCCGCTGCCTCATTGTCCTTCGCCGGGCTGCGCAACCAGTATCGCCGTGACGGACTCGGCGCCGAACTGGTAGCGGTCACCCGCAAACGGGTGGTCAACAGCCAGAGCGACCGGCATCCCTGGAGCGAGACACCATTCCCGGCCGTCAGCGCGGTGATCCGCTTCCCCGGCGAGACCCTCGAAGAAGTCTTGACCACCCACACCGCCGATATCACCGGCTACGACCCCTTTCGCACCTCGCATTTCAAGGTAGCCGGCCAGCCCGTTCCACTGGCGGCCAACTTCACCTCAGGCTACGGCCTGTGGCTGGCGCGCTCCGGTTTTGCCCGCCAGTCCCTGCTGACTCTGGTCGGCCGGGGCGAAGTGCTGGAAGCGCCCCACCTGTACCTGCTGCAACCCTTCGACCCCGAACGCCACATCATCATCATGCTGCACGGGCTGGCCAGCAGCCCGGAAGCCTGGATCAACGTGGCCAACGAGATTCTGGGCGACGAGATGCTGCGCAACAACTACCAGATCTGGCAGATCTACTACCCGACCAACCTGCCAATCGCTTTCAACAACCGGGCCATTCACGAGACCATCCAGCGGACCCTCGGCCACTTCGATCCCCAGGGCACCTCGGTGGCCAGTCGAGACATCGTGCTGCTCGGCCACAGCATGGGCGGAGTACTGTCACGCCTACAGGTTTCCTCCACCGGAGACCAGTTATCGTCATCGCTGCTGGGCCACTACGGCATACGCGGCGAGCTGCTGAAAAAGGCACGCGCGAGCCTCGCACCGTACCTGCACTTCGAGCCGCTGCCCCAGGTCAGCCGGGCGATCTTCGCCGCAGCGCCCCATCGAGGCACGCCCTTCGCAGAAAACCGTCTGTCGCGCTGGGCCGCCGGCCTCGTCAAACTGCCAGTCTCCGTGCTCGGGCGTTTCAACGAGCTAGCCCAGGTGTTGATCGACCCCAACTCGGCGGCGCCGATAGCGCTGGACCGAGGCCTCAACAGCATTGACAACCTCAGCAACCTGGATCCCTTCGTCAGGGCAGCAGCAGAATTGCCAATCTCACCGCAGGTCCGCTACCACAGCATCATCGGCAACCATACCCCCGAGCTGCCGCCAGTAAGCAGTAACGACGGCGTGGTTCCCTATACCAGCGCCCACCTGGCGGACGCTCACTCGGAAAAAATTATCCCCTCGGGGCATAGCGTTCAGGAAACTCCAGAGGCGATCGTCGAAATCCGGCGCATCCTCCATATGCACCTCGCCGAGATGGACGAGCCATGAAGCATTTGCGCCCTCTCCTGCGCTTGCTGCTCTCACCGCTCATCCTGCTGTCCACGCTCTGGGGCGCACTCGCACTGATCTATCGACTGGAGTGGCCGGCACCGGCGGTATATGCCTTGGTCATTTTCTGGTGCGCACTCGACGGCAGCCTGCTGGTGCTGCTGTGGCGCAAGCCGCCACTCTGGGCGCTGTCCGCTCATCTGCTGGCGTTCGCCGCGCTGCTGGCCTGGTGGTTAACCCTGCAGCCCTCCAACCAGCGCGCCTGGGCCGACGACGTGGCGCGCATGAGCCACGGTCGGGTGATCGGCGAACAGTTGTTGCTGGACAATGTGCGCAACTTCCACTGGCGCAGCGACCAGGACTACGACATCCGTTGGGAAAGCCGCCATTACAACCTGCGGCAACTGGCCTCGGTCGACCTGCTAACTTCCTACTGGGGCATGCCGGCCATCGCCCACATCCTGGTGTCCTTCGGCTTCGAGGATGGCCACCAACTGGTCTTCACCGTGGAGACTCGCAAGGAAAAAGGAGAGCTCTACTCGGAGGTGGGCGGCTTCTTCAAGGAGTTCGAGTTGAGCATCGTGGCCACCGATGAACGCGACGCCGTACGGGTGCGCACCAACGTACGCGACGAGGACGTCTACCTGTTCCGCATCGACATACCGCAAGCGGCCATGCGTAGGCTCTTGCTGTCCTATGTGGAACAGGCCAGCGCTCTGGTCGCCCGCCCTCGCTTCTACAACACCCTGACCGCCAACTGCACGACCATCGTATTCGACATGGTGCAGGGCATCATAGGCGGCCTGCCCGTTGATCACCGCCTGCTGTTGACCGGCTACCTGCCGGAATACGTGCAGGGCATCGGCGGCCTACAGAAGGGCTTAAGCCTGGATGAGCTGCGTCACCTGGGGCGTATCACCGAGCGAGCCAAGCGGGCGGACAACGCCGCAAACTTCTCGACCCGGATACGCCAAGGCGTACCCGGGTGGCCTGGCGGCGACGAAAGTCATGAACAACGAGTAGGAACAGAAAAATGAACGAACTTGAAGTGATGATCGGACTGGTTACAACCGGATTTTTATTCCTGATGATCGGCTATGCCAAACGTGACAATAGTCTCGGGGTTTTCACAATCATGCTGGGCATTTTGATCATGCTCTCCACGCTCGGCTACAAGTTGCATCTGGAGTTCGGAGTGTGAACCGATCTCTCTGCCAACGCCCCCGGCCCATGCTCTGATCACAGGAGAAACGCATGATCCCGGGAGCGGTCTCTGCATCATTATTTTCGTATCGCTGATCCATAAGCATGCCGGTTGGTGGCGTCAGGGTAGAGGTGTCGGGGCTGGACACATACACAGGGCGTGGCCGGCGGCTGGCACCATGGCCAGCCACCGAAAGGATCAACGCGGATAGTAGTAGCCGACGGCCACAAGGTAGTTGCCGACCCGGCGAATCAAAGCACGCTTAGGCTCGTCCTTGCCGGTGACCGGATTGGGCCAGACGTAATCGTATTCGCCCTTGCCCTTCTGCGCCGCGATATCGAACATGCGCTGCCCAATGGGTTGGCCATCTGGAGCCAGCAGGGCGATGAAGTCACGTCCCACCAGCCGGATGTTGGAGCCATGAGCGACGAAGCGCTTGCTGTCCAGATCAACGACAAAGACGTAGAGATCGTCTTGGTAGAAGCGGCGGTCCAGCGCATTGATGGCAGCAAAGGTTTCCTGCGGGCGGCTTGCTACCGCCTCGACTGCCGCGTCGAGCATATGCTGCGCCTGTGGTACGTCGGCGCGCGGCTGATAATAACCAACAGCCAGGATGCGATTACCGACCCTCTGGAAATAGAGATGCTTATTGACCGTTCTCCCGCCCAACGACCAGTCGACATAGGGATGCTCGACCTCCTGGATCACACCCTCCTCGCCCTCCGCTACCGGCTTTAGCAGCCGCGCGCGCACCTCATCCGGCATGGCCGGGGACACATCGCGCCCCAGCAGCACGACCGATGGCCCGCCACTGGCCAGCATGACGCCATCGGAGTTGAGCACAAAAACGTAGAGGTTATCGACAATGAACGGTCCTTGACGGCTGAATACAGGCAAGGCCTGATCCCCCTCCTGCAGGTAGAAGGCCACAGCCTTGCCGAGCAGATCCTTGGCCGCATACGCATCCATGGCGTACCGCGAGTTCTCCACTGGTTGCTTTAGGGGTTCTGTCGCAAGCGACATATTTGACAGTACCAAGGCTCCGACGAGAAACCCGACATGACGAAAATTCGACATCTACCCCTCCCTCACTGGGCTGGTGCTAAAAAGCAGGAATGACCACCTCATCACTCGCGGCGCGATCAGGATTGGCAGCATGCGCGAACGTGCTGGCTTTGCAGATCACCTCCATATCAGCTAAATCATTAATACAATTACACAAGCTAGTCTCTCGACAAGCACAACCTCACGGGTGACCGCTCCGCGAGCAGGCCACCTCGACTCTCAGACCCTTTTTACCGCCGCGCACGCCGGCGCCTTGCCCAGCGAATAGGCGACATCGCCCTGCCCAGCCTGCTGTGGCCGACGACGCGGCAGCAGCAGGGTAACGAACACACAGGACAGCGAAGCGACGGCGACCAGCACGAACGCCCAGGTGTACGCTTCGCCAGAGGGGAAGACACTAGTCCCGTGACTTGGATCGGAGATGGTCGACGAAGCGAGGATGAAGGCGATGGTCTGTGCACCAATGGCCCCCATTACTGCGCGCACCACCGAAGTCAGCCCCGTGGCCTCGCTGACTCGATCGGCCGGTACCACCTCGACGATCAGGTTCGGGCCAGCGGCATAAACCATACCCATGCCCAGAGCGACGACACTGGCACAGGCAGCCACGACCACCAGGGAGTCGTTATAAAAGATGAGCGCCGACAGCCCAGCAGTGCAGATTATGGTTCCCCACAACATCGAGGTCCGTGCACCACTGCGCCCGGCCAGATAGCCGCTGAAGGGCGCACCCATCGTGCCGAAGATGCTGCTGCCGGCCTTGATCATCCCGGCCACAGTGGCACTGACACCGAGACCAACCATGGTCCACTCTGGCTGCTGCATCAGCGGCAGAATGATCATTTGCGACTGCATAGCACCGAAGGCGACCAGACCGAAGCCCAGGTTGGCCAGGACAATCTGCCGATCGGCGAACAGACGCACGTTGATCAGCGGCTTTTCCTGACGCAGCTCATGCCAGACCCAGAAGGCCAGCAGCGCCAGACTGATGGCCAGCAGTCCAAGGGTACGAGTGTCGATCAGCCCCCAAGTCTTGATACGCGAAACCGCGAACAGCACACCTGCAATTGCCGGCACGAACAGCACACCACCGATGAAGTCGCGGCTGCCAGCGATCTCCGAACGTGGCGAGACCGGCAGGATGGCCAGCACCAGCACCAGGGCAACTACGGCAAATACGGCACTCACCCAGAACAGGTATTGCCACGGCCAGATGTCGACGATCAGTCCCCCAAGCAGATAGCCAAGCGCTGCCCCCAAGGTCGCGGTGCCGGCGATGATGCCAATACACAGTGGCACACGCTCTACCGGGATGCGCTCGCGAACCAGACCGAAGCACAGCGGCAGGATGGCTGCAGCTACCCCCTGCACCGAACGACCTACAATGATCCACTCTAGGCTGGTCGCCACCGCACTTATCAGCGAACCGACTCCGGCCATGATCAGCATGATGACCAACACCCGACTGCGTCCGTAGATATCGCCGAGTCGGCCACAAATGGCCGCTGCGGCCGCAGATACCAGCAGAAAGGCGGTAATCAGCCAGCCTACCCCTACCGGATCGCCATAGATCTTGTACAGCGACGCCAGGGCGGCGTAAATCATGCTCATCTCGAAAGCACTGGTGAGCTCAGCCACGATCAGCACGAACATCACCACGGGCACAGAGGGGTTACGAATGCTCATATCAAGCCACCTTTTCTGCCTGGTTGGGGGAGCTCAGTTTTCGCTCTGCGGGCGCTGAAGAGGCGCTGGAGAGGCCGGCTCGAGAATTGACAGGCTGCACGTTACGCAGCAGGAAATGGGACAGCGCTGGGATCAGGATCAACGCACCAACCATGTTCCAGAGGAACATGAAGGTCAGCAGGATGCCCATGTCGGCCTGGAACTTGATCGGCGACCAGGCCCAGGTGATGACACCGGCGGCCAGGGTCACACCCACCAACCCCACCACCTTGCCGGTAAACTGGATCGCGCTGCGGTAAGCCTCGGCCAGAGACTGCCCAGTACGCTGGGCCGCCAGCTGCATGCTGAGTAGATAGAGCGCATAGTCGATGCCAATACCCACGCCCAAGGCGATGACCGGCAAGGTCGCCACCTTGACGCCCATGCCGAGCATGACCATAAGAGCCTCGACCAGGAAGGTGGTCAGTACCAACGGCACCACGGCGACGATCACCGCGCGCCAGCTGCGGAAGGTGATGAAGGACAGCACGATCACAGCGCCGTAGACCAGAAACTGCATCTGGAACCAAGCTTGACGTACCACGATATTGGTAACTGCCTCAATCCCCGCCGAACCAGCAGCAGGCAGGAACTGCACGTCATCACTGTTGTGCTCGGCAGCGAATGCCTCGACCTTGCTCAGCACGCGGCTCAGAGTGTCGGCCTTGTGATCCTCCAGGTAGGCCACCAGCGGGGTCACGGAGCAGGCGTTGTTGGTCAATCCCGGATGTGAACCGGTCAGCTTGTACGAGGTCTGGTTGGTGATGCTTGGGTTGCGCAGGATGGTCTGCCACTTCGGGTTACCCTCGAAGTCGCCGCTGATGCCGGTACGCATGACCTGGGCCATAGACTGCACGGTCTGTACACCTGGCAACTGGCGCAGCTGCCAGTCAAGGCGATCCATTTCCACTAGGGTCCGGTAGGCGGAACAGCCATCCGCAGGCGTTTTCACGATTACCGCGAACTGGTCGCTGGACAGGCCGTAGTTGGCATTGATGAAGGCGTTGTCACGGTTGTAGCGCGAGTCGGCGCGCAGCTCCGGGGCGCCAGGCTCCAGGTCGCCAATCTGCAGATTCAGACCGCCGACCAAGCCGACCACGCCCATCACGCCCGCGCCGATCAGCGCGCGGATGGCCCACTGGCGCTCGGTGAATCGCTCCAGCAAACGCCAGAACCTGTTCAGCCCTTTGCCGGCCAGTTCCTCGCGGCTCGCGTTGAGACTCTGGGCTGCCGAAACCTTGCTGACGCCGACATAGGACAGCAGCACCGGCAACAGCAGCAGGTTGGTGAAGATGAGCACCGCAACACCAATGCTGGCGGTCAGGGCCAGATCCTGAATCACCGGAATGTCGATGGTCATCAGTACGGCAAAGCCCACCGCATCGGCTAGCAAGGCGGTGAGACCAGCCAGGAACAGACGGCGGAAGGTGTAGCGCGCCGCAACGTACTTGTGGGTGCCTCGACCGATGTCCTGCATGATGCCGTTCATCTTCTGCGCGGCATGACTGACGCCAATGGCGAACACTAGGAAGGGCACCAATACCGAATAGGGGTCGAGGTCGTAGCCGAGCTTCGCCACAACGCCCAGCTGCCAGATCACCGCGATAATGGAGCAGACCAAGGCAAGAGCCGTGCTGCGAACACAGCGGTTGTAGAGAAAAATGATCAGTGCGGCGATGGCTGCAGACACGGCAAAGTAGTTCATCACCTCGGCCACACCGTCGATCAGGTCGCCGGTCAGCTTGGCAAAGCCGACAATATGCACTTTGATCTTGTCGCTTTCCTTGGCACGGATCTTCTCCTCAAGCAGGCTGGAGAGGGCGTGGTAGTCGAGTGCCTTGCCCGTCTGGGCATTGGTGTCCAGCAGCGGCGCCACGATCATGCTCGACTTATGATCGTTGGCGACCAGGTTGCCGACGAGGTTGGCACGACTGACATTGGCCCGCAGTTTTTCAATGCTTTCCGACGAGCCGTTGTAATCCGACGGCATCACCGAGCCGGCGTTGTAGCCCTCCTCCGTGACCTCGACATAACGCACGCCAGCCATCCACAGCGATTTCACCCAGCCGCGGTCCACGCCCGGCATCAGATAGAGGGTGTCGTTGATTTCGCGCAGGGCCTCGAGATACTCGGGGTCGTAGATGTCACCCTGGGTATTCTCGACCACGATGCGCAGGACGTTGCCCAGCTGTGGCAGGTCCTCCTTGTGGGCAAGATAGTTGCCGATGTACGGATGCGACTGAGGGATCACCTTCTGGAAGCTGGCATTGATTTCCAATCGGGTCGCCTGCAAGGCAAGCACCACAGTGACCAGTGCGCACAGCACAACAAACAGGGCGCGGTGGTTGAACACCAGGCGCTCCAGCCAGTTACCCGAGCGCTCGTCGAAGTCCTCGCGATAAGGTACGACCGGCATGGCGTCTGTGGAGTGATCATGTTCTACGTGCACGGTGAGTACCCCTAGTTCGATTGCTTGAGTGTTTCAACCCGCAGCCCACTGGCACCTACCAGCGCCAGACCAGCCTCGCCGACCAATGTCAGGTCGTAGATGGGACGAACCTGGGCGAGGGTGATGGGCGCAAAGGAGCTCCCCCCGTCCTTACTCTCCAGCACATGCCCGCGCTGGCTGGCCAGCAGGATGCGACCACGATCGTCAATGGCACCACTGGTGAGCGCCGCCTGGATGTCGATGTTCGCCTTTTCCCAAGTCTGGCCGGCATCGCGGCTGATGTAGGCATTGCCGCGCAGCCCGTAGGCAACTACCAACTGTTCACTGACGGCCACTCCGAAGAAACTGCCGTGATATGGACGCGGCATCGCTACGAACCGCTGTGCGTCAGTATCCAGACGCAACAGCAGCCCACGCTCTCCGGCGATGAACACCTGATCGCCGGAGCCGCTGATGGCGTAGAGGTGGAAAAAGTCCGGATTATCCATGCGGTGATACCAGGGCTCCCAGGTCACACCACCATCATTGGTTTTGAGCACCAAATTGAAGGCACCGATTACGAAACCTTCCTTCTCGTTGCGGAACCACACATCAAGAAAAGACAAGCTTGGGGCTTGTTCAGCAACCATTTCGGCCTCACGGCGAGCAGCCTGGATATCCGGATCATCCTGCGGTAGAGAATCCTGCGCGTAGTAGTCAACCATGAACTTGGCGGCTTTCACGCCATCCAGTTGTAGGGCCCAGTTCAGACCGCCATCGCTGCTGTGCAGCACCACGCCATCGTGACCAACGATCCAGCCATGGCTGTCATCGACAAAGTAGACGGCTGTCAGATCGGTGCTGACCGGCGCGGCTACCTGGCGCCAACTCTGCCCCTGATCTTCGGAGATGACGATATGCCCGCGCTGGCCAACGGAGACCATGCGGTCCCCCGCACGGGCTACGCCCATCAGCGGGCTGCTGCCTGCCTGCTCGCTGGACAAGGCCGGGACCTGCAAGGGATCTTGAAAGCGCGAAGGTAAAGCATCGCTGGCCACGCTTGCAGAAGTACTGATTAGCAAGGCAAGAAACAATCCTGCCGCGGGTGCATTTATCATTGTGTTTACCTCACCCTGTCGGATGCGCCTTTTGGCGCTTCTTATTCTTATGCAGCCCCGCCTCGCAACCGAAAGGCAGGGAAAGGAGGGCGGAGCCCCCCTGCCTGATTAACGGATACCGCTACCCTGAATGGCATCCGCCGTCATTTCGCGATCTGGACGTGGCTCTGCATACAGATATTGCGATTCTTTGCTATCGGGAAACTGACTGACGAAGTAACCCGCCTTGTTAAAGTCGTAAAACGCCGTGATCGACTGGATGCTTACCTGGCGCTCAGGAATCGGAAAGGAGTGCGAAATACCGAGTCGCTCCAAGGAACCACCTTGGTCCCAGGCTTCGTAGATGCCACTGATATAGGCATCTTCATCCAGGTAGTAGCGCCGCTTGCTGTGCACATGACGCTGGCCATCCTTCAAGGTGGCATCGACGACCCAGACACGATGAAGCTCCCAACGCTCGCACTCGGGATTGAAGTAACTCTTGTCCTGGAAGGCCGTTTTTCGATCGCACTGGTGACCGGCAATCTTGAAGGCGTTGTAGGGGATATACATCTCCTGCTTGCCCACCAGCTTCATGTCCCAGCGATCCATCTTGCCGCTGAACAGATAAACCTCGTCACTGAGAATCATACCGCCCGCACTGGTCTGCGGCGTATCATAGGAAGCGTTGGGTGCGGCACGTACACGGCGCTGCCCCGGGTTGTAGCTCCAAGCACTGCGCGAGTTGCCTTCGGCAGTCGCATTCAGGTAGTCCCAATAAAGAGTGGCCGAACCCGCCTGACGGGCAGGGCCTTCGACATCACCACGCAAGCGGGCATAGACATGCGGCAGAGTGGTGCTCTTGTTGTAATAGGGGAAGTCGCGATAGGAAAGAGACAACGAGGTTTCCACCAAGGTGCCATTGGGGGTCATCAGCAGCGACCAATTGTCCGCTTGCGTCGCGACGCCCTGCCAGGCCGTCAGCTTGTTCCACATCACTTCCTTGCCAGTCTTCGGGATCGGGAAAGGCATCCCGCCACGACAGGCCTGATCGATTGCATCGCCATTGTCTAGCGTCTTGCAGACTCCTGCATTTTGTACGGTCTGTTTCAGAACTTCGTCCGTATAGGACGCCGTACGGCGGCTTGGGTAGACATTCAGGTAATAGCCAGGGCGCGTTTGCAGCAGACGCTGAATCCCTTCGCTGAGCTTGCCTTTGTGCTCCGCCATGTTGCTGGCATCAATACGCAGGAGTGGTTGCTCACCATCGAAGGGGCTTTTCAGCTCGACACGTCCGGTCTTGGCACTGGCCACAGTCACGCCGGACAAGCCACCCTGATACTCGGGAATGCTGCCGTCGACATTCGCCGACTTGACTGCCCCGAACATAGTGAGCGCACTGCCAAGCGCATTAGCTTCCTCAGGGGTAACAGCCGCCGTCGCGACCCCGCTGCCCGTGGAAATCGCGGCAGCCAACAAAAGATAGGGAAACTTACACATTTTTCTCTCCAGACTCATACAGGGGTTTGTCGGGCAATCCTGACCTCGTCACAACTCCCGAAAACCACTGATCACTACACTAGGCACGATGGAGACCCAAGGATCACCTTTACGGATGTGCCTGTCATCTTGCTCCCTTTCCTTGCCGGGTACGCCTGAGCCTGCGTTGCAAATCCCATCTCAGTCGGCCATCGAGCTGCCAACCGAAGCCGCCTGCTGTCCTTCCAGCTGCAGGCGGCTCCGCTGCCGATCAACGAATGCCTGTGCCTTGCAGGGCATCGGCCATCATTTCACGATCCGGACGGGGGTCTTCGTGGAAGTACTGAGCGTCCTTCCCATCGGGGAACTGACTGACGTAATAACCGGCCTTGTTGAAGTCATAGAACATGACCATCTGCTGCAGACTCAGCTTGCGCTCTGGCACCGGAATGGAGTGGGAAATACCCAGCCGCTCCAGCGAGCCACCCTGGTCCCAGGACTCGGAAACGCCACTGAGGTAGGCATCCTCGTCCAAGTAGTAGCGACGCTTGCTGTGCGAGTGCCGCTTGCCGTCCTTCACCGTGGCTTCGACTACCCAGACACGATGCAGCTCCCAGCGCTCGCACTCCGGATTGAAGAAGTTCTTGTCCTGGAAGGCCATCTTGCGATCGCAGTGGTTGCCGGCAATCTTGAAGGCGTTGTAGGGGATATACATCTCCTGCTTGCCCACCAACTTCATGTCCCAGCGATCCATCTTGCCGCTGAACAGGTAGATCTCGTCACTGAACAGACCGCCTCCCGCGCTGGCCTGAGGAGTGTCATAGGAAGCACTCGGCGCGGCACGAACACGACGTTGTCCAGGCGTGTAGCTCCAGGCACTGCGCGAGTTGCCTTCAGCAGTCGCATTCAGGTAGTCCCAGTACAGAGTGGCCGAACCAGCCTGACGGGCTGGCCCCGCGACATCACCACGCAAGCGGGCATAGACATGCGGCATGCTGGTTTCCTTGTGGTAGTAAGGGAAATCCCGATACGACACGGACAGGGTGGTTTCCACCAAGCTACCGCTTGGCGTCATCAGGAAGGTCCAATTGTCCGCCTGTGTTGCCAGCCCCTGCCAGGCCGTCAGCTTGTTCCACATCACCTCCTTGCCGGTCTTCGGGATCGGGAACGGCATCCCACCACGACAGGCACTATCAATGGCATCGCCATTGTCCAAGAGGTTGCAGCCGGTAGCATTCTTCGCCGTCTGCTGGAGGACTTCGTCGGTATAGGACGCGGTGCGATGGCTGGGGTAGACGTTCAGGTAATAACCCGGACGCGTCTCCAGCAGCTTGATCACCCCTTCGCTCAGCTTGTCCTTGTGCTCTGCCATGTTACTGGCATCGATACGCAGGACGGGCTTTTCGCTGGCGAACGGATCACTGAGTTCGACGCGGCCGGCCAGAGCACTGGCCACCTTCATCCCGGCTACCGAGTTGGTGTACTCCGGGATGGTGCCTTCAGCATTGCCTGCCTTGATCGCACCGAACGGCGTCAGGCTATTACCCAAGGCGCTGGCTTCCTCGGTGGAGACCGCGGCGTAGGCATTGCCTGCAGCCACCACCAGGGCGAGGGTGCTGGCCAACATCAGTTCTGGGAGCGTTTTCATTATTTTAGTTCTCCTATCAGCTCATGCAGTTAGTAGGTGGCTTTGAGGGTCAGAGTGACCCGGCCACGGTCGTTCGTCTGCCAGCCGCCGTTACCACCGGTGGCCACAATGCCGTTGTCCTTGTAGTGCGCATAGGAATCGGCATAGGTCAGACCGACCTTGTAGAACTTGTTGATATCAGCCTCGACGCCGATCGAATAGGTGGAGTGGCCCTGGTTGCCGCCGCCCATGGTGGCGCCATTCCCCTTGAGGGTGTGGGTGAAGGCGATCGGCAGGGTAATGTCGACGCCGTCCATTGCGCTCATCCATTGCGGCATGAAGCGGAAGGCGGCCTGCCAAACGTCGTCGGTTGCACAACCATCCCACTTGTCCTGACCAGCTGCGCACCCGGCATAACCTTCGCCACGGAAGCGGTTTTCGTTCTCGGTGACCTTGTCGAGACGGCTGTAGGCGACCGAACCCATCAGGATAGCGCTGTCAAACCAGTCACCGCCGGTCATCGACTTGGTACCGTTGAGGACTGCGTGCCAGGTGTTGCCACGCGGACCTTCGCCATCCGGACCGGCAGAGCCGTTCAGTGCGGCATTCTTCCGATAGGAAAGCTCGGCACCTACGCTGATACCACTGAATACCTTGCCCAGACTCAAGCCATAGAGCTTGGTGTCCTCGGCATAGCTCAGGCGGTAGCCGTTGGTGCCGACCATCTGCAGCCAACCCTGCTTTTCATTGAACTCGCGATAATAAGCACCGACGATGCCACCATTCAGCGCTCGCGGACTCCAGCGCAGATTGGCGCCCCACTCTCCGGAGTCATCCGGTTCCAGTGGGTCGAGCCGATTGCGGCTGCCGAAACGATCAGGCCCCTCCCACAGATAATCGGTACCCGCTAGGTAAGTGCCGCCTTCGGGGAAGCGGTTAGGCTGCCATTCGAAGAAGTACTGACCACCCAGCGAGAGGGTATCGGTCAACGTGCTCTGGAAGGAGAACTGCCCGACCGGCAGGAACAGCTCCTTGGTTTCCGAACCGGGGTTTTCCGCTGCCTTGCGACTGTCCGAAGGTGCCTGACGATAGGAGATTTCGTGAGCACCATGCATCAGGCCCTCGCCCCATACCACCGAGTGACGGCCGAGCTTGACGTTGACCGGACTGTTGCCCACGTCGAAGCTGCTGAACACGAAGGCATCGAGGATCTCGCCAGACGGACCACGATAGTAACGCTTGGTGTGCGAGGAGTAGGTGTCGTTGAAATAGCTGGTGGAGCCAGCCACATGAGGGCTCTTTTCGACATCGACATCGTTGTAGGCCATGTCGTACCAAGCCGCCGCCGATATACGCATACCGTGCCGGCGCTTGTAGACGACATCGAGCTCGGAGAGCAGATCCAAACGATTGGTGATCACATCACCTTGATCGAACTTGGCATCACCCTCATCAGCGTTGGGGCTACGAGCGATCTTGGAGTCACGCTCCTCCACCCGCATGCCCAGGTTGTAACGCAGGGTGTTATCGAAGCGAATCTGCAGATCGCGATTCCCCGTATCGATCGAGAAAGCGTGAGCCGACCCGACTCCACCCAACATCACGGCCAGCGCGATGGCTGCCTGAAGTGTGCTGTTTTTTCTGGTCAGGGCTGCAGGCGAGTGCAGGCCAATCGGCCGTACACCTGCAGAGCCGGATGCGATTGCACCCCTTTTCCCAGCAGTCCTGACATCGTTACGAGTGACAACCTTAAAGGTACCGTCGAGTTTCTTATTCATTGTTCTCGACCATCTCCGTTCATGTGATTGGGGTGTTACAACGCTCATTTGGCCAGTACGGCCTCCTGGATCACTCCGTATTTCCTTCCGCAAAATCTAAACCTAGGTTTATCTATGTAAATCATATACACATATCAACCCTAACCCCTCGCGCTCGGCGAGTCAATGCCCGAAAAGCGATTCCACCGCAGATTGCTGGCCGACGAAGACGCAGCAGCAGAAAAGTCATCAGCGCCGCTACCAACCCCGGAATAGACGGACCAAGCACAATACCACCCTCCTCCAGAGCGGCTCTCGCCGATCTTGCGCCACGCCAACTCTGGCTCAGAGCATGCAGGGAGAGTTCGCTCCAGTTACGCACCTACAGGCGCTCGAAGATTGCCGCAATGCCCTGCCCGCCACCGATACACATGGTGACCAGCGCATAGCGCCCGCCACCGCGCTGCAGCTCGTAGAGCGCCTTGACGGTGATGATCGCTCCGGTCGCGCCAATCGGATGCCCCAGGGAGATGCCCGAACCATTCGGATTGACCTTATGGGGATCGAGCCCCAGCTCCTGAGCGACGGCACAGGCTTGCGCGGCAAAGGCCTCGTTGGCCTCGATCACATCCATGTCGGAAATCGACAGCCCGGCGCGCTCGAGCGCCACCTTAGTCGCCGACACCGGACCGATGCCCATCAGCATGGGATCGACCCCGGTATGTCCATAAGCCACCAGGCGGGCCATCGGCTTGAGGCCGCGACGCTCGGCGGTGGCACGCTCCATCAGCACCACGGCAGCGGCGCCGTCGTTCAGACTGGAAGCATTACCGGCAGTCACGCTGCCTTCGGCACGATCAAAGGCAGGCTTGAGGCGGGCGAGATCCTCGATCGTCAAGTCCGCGCGCACATGCTCATCAGTGTCGAAAATGCTCTGACCACGACGACTGCTCAGGGTAAGGGGGAGAATCTGCTCCTTGAAGCGCCCCTCCTCGATGGCTCTGACTGCACGGCGATGCGACTCTAGCGCTAGCGCATCCTGAGCTTCGCGAGAGATGTTGTAGGTTTTGCTGACCTTTTCTGCCGTGACCCCCATATGCACGCCATGCATGGGATCGGTCAGCGCACCGACCATCATGTCGATCATGCTGGTGTCGCCCATGCGCGCACCGAAGCGCAGCGTCGTCGAAGCGTAAGGGGAGCGGCTCATGCTTTCGGCGCCGCCGGCCAGGGCGATATCACCATCACCCAGCAGGATGCCTTGCGCTGCACTGATGATCGCCTGCAGACCCGAACCGCACAGGCGATTCAATGTCAGCGCCGGAGCCTGCTGGCCAACGCCACTCTTTAGCGCAACCATGCGCGACAGGTACATGTCGCCGGGCTCGGTATGGATGACGTTGCCGAACACCACCTGGTCAACCTCGTCGCCACCGACACCCGCGCGATCCTGAGCCTCCCTGGCCACCAGCGCCCCCAACTCCGCCGGGGAGAAGTCTTTCAGACTGCCGCCGAAATCCCCGATAGCGGTACGCACTCCACTGACCACAACCACTTCACGATTCGTCATGACCTTCTCCCTTCTATTTATATGCAAAGCAGCTGACCGCTCAGTTCGACACCCAATCGGGCGGGCAAAACGCACGGCGGTTGCTCGTTGAGCTTCTCTGGCCTCCGAACAGCACAACCATTAACAGCGGCAGAACGGCTCTTCCTTGATCGCCAAGGATGACTTATCCTAGCACCGAAATATTTTACTTAGCTACATGATATGCATGATTAGAAGGCATCGGCAGCACCGATAAACAAAAAGCTATAAAAACGAGGTCAACTATGAAAATACTCATCCCAGTCAAGCGCGTGGTCGACTACAACGTGAAGGTCAGGGTCAAGGCCGACAACAGCGGTGTCGATCTGGCCAACGTCAAGATGGCACTGAACCCCTTCTGCGAGATCGCCGTGGAAGAAGGTGTGCGCCTGAAGGAAAAGGGTGTCGCCAGCGAGGTGATCGTGGTTTCCGTAGGCCCCGCTGCTGCCCAGGAACAGCTGCGTACCGCGCTGGCCCTCGGCGCTGACCGCGCCATCCTGATCGAATCCAATGACGAGCTGAACTCCCTGGCCGTGGCCAAGCTGCTCAAGGCCGTGGTCGATCAGGAGCAGCCGCAGCTGGTCATCCTCGGTAAGCAGGCCATCGACAGCGACAACAACCAGACCGGGCAGATGCTTGCCGCCCTGACCGGCTTCGCCCAGGGCACCTTCGCCTCGCAACTGGACGTGGCCGAGGGCAAGGCCCGCGTGATCCGCGAAGTCGACGGCGGCCTGCAGACGGTCGAGCTCGCCCTGCCGGCGGTGGTCACCACCGACCTGCGCCTCAACGAGCCGCGCTACGCCTCCTTGCCCAACATCATGAAGGCCAAGAAAAAGCCACTGGACGTGCTGACTCCGGATGCGCTGGGCGTGTCCACCGCGTCGACCGTCAAGGTCCTCAAGGTCGAAGCGCCGGCCGCACGCAGCGCGGGCATCAAGGTGAGCTCGGTTGCCGAGCTGGTCGAGAAACTGAAAAACGAAGCGAAGGTGATCTGATGGCCATTCTCGTCATTGCCGAACACAACAACAGCATCCTGGCGGCGGCCACCCTGAATACCATGGCCGCCGCCCAGCAGATCGGTGGCGACATCCATGTGCTGGTCGCCGGTGCCGGTTGCGCTGCCGTCGCCGAAGCGGCCGCCAAAGTCGCCGGTGTCAGCAAGGTGCTGGTCGCCGACAACGCCGCCTATGGCAAGCAACTGCCGGAGAACCTTGCTCCGCTGATTGCCGAGCTGGGGCGCGGCTACAGCCACGTGCTGGCCCCGGCCACCACCAACGGCAAGAACTACCTGCCGCGCGTAGCGGCCCTGCTCGATGTCGACCAGATCTCCGAGATCATCAAGGTCCTCGCGCCGGACACCTTCCAGCGGCCGATCTACGCCGGCAACGCCATCGCCACCGTGCAGTCCGAGGCAGCGATCAAGGTGATCACCGTGCGCGGTACCGGTTTCGACGCTGTGTCCGCCGAAGGTGGTTCGGCCAGCATCGAGGCCGTGGCACTGACTACCGACGCGGGTATCTCCAGCTTCGTCGCTGAAGAGCTGGCAAAGTCCGAGCGTCCGGAACTGACCGCGGCGAAGATCATCGTCTCCGGTGGACGCGGTATGCAGAGCGGCGACAACTTCCAGCTGCTTTACAGCGTCGCCGACAAGCTCGGCGCCGCCGTCGGCGCCTCGCGTGCCGCTGTCGACGCCGGCTTCGTGCCCAACGACATGCAGGTCGGCCAGACCGGCAAGATCGTTGCCCCACAGCTGTATATCGCGGTGGGCATCTCCGGCGCTATCCAGCACCTGGCCGGCATGAAGGACTCCAAGGTGATCGTCGCGATCAACAAGGACGAGGAGGCGCCGATCTTCCAGGTGGCCGACTATGGTCTGGTCGGCGATCTCTTCGAAGTCGTGCCGGAACTGGAACGCCTGCTGTAAGGCTGACTTGCTCCCAGGCAGGCCGAATTGCGGCCTGCCCCTCCTCGCCTCAGCGAGCCCCCTCAGGAGATTGACAGGATGATTTTTCAAGGCATGGCGGTCTCCGCCTCGTTGCAGGCGAATGGCATCGCCGAACTCACGCTCGACCTGCAGGGCGAAGCGGTCAACAAGCTGGACCGACTGACCCTCAAGGAACTGCGCCAGGCACTGGATGCGATCAAGGGCTGCGCGGACGTGCGCGCCCTGTTGATCACCAGCGCCAAGCCGATGTTCATCGTCGGCGCCGACATCACCGAATTCACCGCCGACTTCAAACGCCCCGAAGCGCAGATGCTGGAGTCGATCTTGTCCACCGACCGGCTGTTCTCCGACCTCGAGGACCTGCCGATGCCCACCGCCGTGGCGATCAACGGCATGGCCCTCGGCGGCGGCTTCGAGCTGTGCCTGGCGGCCGACCTGCGGGTCATGAGCGAAACCGCCCGCGTCGGCTTCCCCGAGGTCAAGCTGGGCCTGTTCCCCGGTTACGGCGGTACCGTACGTCTGCCGCGCCTGGTCGGCCTCGACAATGCTCTGCAATGGATTATTTCCGGGAAGGACGTAGCCGCAGCCGGCGCCCTCGAAGCCGGTGCCGTGGATGCCGTGGCCCCCGAGCAAGCGCTGCTCGAGCGCAGCCGCCGCCTGCTCGAACAGGCGCTGACCGGCGAGATCGACTACCTGGCCCGTCGTCAGCGCAAGCTCTCCGCCTTGGCGCTGCCAACCAGTGAGGCCGAGGTGCTGATCGAAGCCGCCCTGCACGCCATCCCGCCAAAGACCCGCATCAACAAGAGCGCCTTCCATGTTCGGCAAAAAGCATACTGGTCGGGCAACAAAATGGGGGCGGCGACAGGGGACCATCAACACATTGACACGCAAGAGTCATCGTCTAGTGCACCACTAAAAGAAGCGCCACCTAATGCTCTGGAGAATGCTCGACGACTGCCCCTTGCGATTCGCCCAACCCAGGTATGGTTACCCACCACTGAGGAAAGGGCAGCCAATATTCCCGATTATCCCAAACGATGACTCCCCCCTCCTCTGCTGGCACCACCGCAGGCAAAGCGTTTTTATAAAGACTTGTGCGCAGCCCGTGGAAATAGGTCAGCGCAACAGAGATCCAATACCGCTTGCAAGGCTCGCTACCGTCACCATGTCGCATCAGTGCCAGCAACTCTGCTTCCAGATTTTTTCTGCGCAGGCGCTTGACTTCAGTTTTATTCGCGCTCGGCAATCTAACTTCTGCACCATGTACCTCTCGCAAATACCGCACAAAACCGGAAATCGCCGCTCGTTGGCCAGGCTTTTTAGCGAGGTATGCGTTTAGCTGCGCCTGACTCGGCAATCCACTTCCTTGATTATCTTCAATGGAAGTGCTGAGTAACTCAGCCGCTGGCCTCAAAGCCAATCTGACGGATACCAAGGCTATCTTGCCAAAAGAGAAACGATCCAAAAGCACCTTTAAATAACTATCCAGCAGCTTTCGTTCACTTGACCTTGGAGCAAGTTTTTCTTGTATAACGGCCACCCTCCTGCGCTCAGAATCTTCAGTCTTGGCTGTTTCATTAGGAGTAGCCAAGCCTATCGACTCGATCCAGCGCATAGGTAATAGCATCCGCCGAAGCCTAGCTGCCCCATATCGTCCCAGCAACGACGCATACTCCGGGATATCTCCCCACTGCTGCTCGATCTCAATGAAGAACAGGAGATAACGATGAATAGTCAACCCCGCTTTATTCTCCCCCACCTCTGTCAGAAGCCATTGCCCAAATGACGTAAAGTGTTCTGCCATCACCTGAGTCGAAAAGGCAGCGCGGTCCAACCGCACCCGCTTTTCCAACAAGCTCCGCCAGTAGCAACGCTCGCACCTACTTCCATACCCGGCAGGCATAGACCGCCCGCACTGGGTGCAGGGGTGCGTCCCATAAATAAAGCACTTCCGGCACAGCATCTGGCCGCTGGATGCCAACTGCAACTTCCGATGGCGTCGGCAGGCCTCGCATGTTCCATGCTCTGCAGTGAAGCACTTGGAACACATCCGCCGGTCATGTCCTTGAACCGTTGATCTGGATAGCCTGGACGAAAGAGCACCGCACACCTCACAGGGCTCTGGCTTTCTGAAATATCGGCTGCAAGCATTGCAGGCCGGACCGTAGGGCGTGATTTTCCCTATTGAGTAGTCGGTCTTCCCACAACGAGCACATGGCTGACCGTACTCACATTTACGACACACTGCGGTAGGGTCTGTCCGAAGAATAGGCGCATTGTTGCCACACCAATTGCAGATTCGGGATCTAAATTCACGCTTGTAGCAGCAGGAGCAGTAGCGTCGATTTCGATAGAAGCGATGCGTTTTAGCCATCCGCCGTCCACATTCATCACAAACGTAGCGGCGGGTAGTCATCAAGGCATCCCGGCTAACTTACGCTGCAAGCGCGCATACATACGCATAACTGTTTGCCGCGACCGTGGTCGGCACACTTCCTTAGCCTGAGCTGCCTTGGTCCGAGGAGTAGAACCGTCGGGCAATGACGCCACCATCTCTGCAATCGTTCGGGGCAACGGCCGGGATATCCCTGAGAACGTGGCACGAGTAAGTGAAGCTTGAGTAGCGGCGTACCTGAAGCTATCAGCCCCTGCGTTGAGTATTTGCCAAGCTCCCGACAGCAAAGGGGTTCGTTCCTGGACGGGTAAGAGTTCAAACGCCAGGCCGGTGGCCGGAGACACTACGGCGCTCGAAGCTACACCCAAGGTATTTATAAACACCTGAAGACCGTCAGCTTGTCCCTGTGCAACCCGGCGTATAACCAAAAGAAAATACCGCACAAGTCGGAACCACTCGTGGCTGGTGAGCTTTACTTGGTCGTAATACCCGTAACCATCCTGGGTCACCCGATCAGCTGCTTCTTGAAACGCGACTGCTGCTTCTGAGCATGCATTTAAGTTCGCATCCCTCAGGTCCCGCCCACAGTGCGCACATATCGCCAGATGCTTATCCTCCGCCTGCAGTCGGTGGGGTTCCACGGGGAGCTTACAGCTCCAGCAGCGATCATATAATTGTCCACCATGCGCAGAGCAGCCCACATGCCAAGCGAGCCGCCATTCCAGGCGGTAATAAGGCACTTGACCGATAGCGAGGCAGGATGGGCAATACTGCAGCCCACCCAAGCGAACTCTGTTCTTGCTGCCCAGTGTGAGCACCCAGGGCCAGACAGCGCGACTATCGAGCGAGTCTGCCGAGATAGATTCGACCGTACCCCGGAGGCTCGCCGCATCCAATATCACGGCTGGGATACCTGATGCGCTTTCCAAAGCCGTAAGTCGCTCCGCACTGACCCCACGATCAAGATCTCTTATCCACGCTCTCCAACGGGGCCAAACGTCACCCGTCAACACCAGTGGATCACAACCTTGAGTCAGAGCGGCCCTTGCTAACCAGGACGAGAACAGCTCGCTCGGTTGTAGCGGCACAGGAACGGCCCAGCCGGGTTTCATGTCATTACTTCTCTGATGCCACGAGTCGGCCTGACCCAACTTTTACTTTCAATAATCGCCTTATTAATATGCTCCGAACCACTGGTTATCGCTTCTCGGGCGCACTCGATCAGGAGCCGATGAAGGTTACCGATATTCCCCTCAGAAATAGCATGCAGCAGCATTGCCAGTTCCGGCTGGTGGAGGCGTGAAGGGGCTTTCAGCGGGAGTACCTTCTCAAATCCAGCTAGTAGTCTTTGGAAGTCTTGATTCAGCTCCCACGCTGGTAAGCTGATTACGTCAAAACGGCTCGCATGTTGAGGGTCAGTGTGGAGAACACGAACAGCTTCACGCGTACCCACGCCTACGATAGGAATGGCCAGCTCATTACAAAGCAGTTTGATCGCATTCATCACCTCCCGTTGCTTTACGCCAGAGCCGGTCAGCAACGAATGAAACTCATCAATGATCAGCATCTTCACATGGCAGGCGCGGAAAAGATGGATCACCTGGTATCGCAGCTTGGATACGGGATCACTGGCTCGATAGGGAGTGAAGAAGCGCTCCAGAATGGAAATAAGGAGCCCTTTCTCATCGGCGGTGGGCGGTGCTTCAGCGAGAATAATTGGCTTTACTGGGTCAGATTCTTCGTTAACGTAACCTTGTCCGCATAACTCAACGAAGCGTCGGATGATCGTTGTCTTGCCGTTGTTCGAATCGCCGACGAGAAGCAGGTTGGGCATGCGCGGTCGTACCGGCTTGCTCAGCAGGCCTTGCAGAGTGTCCACTATCTGAAGCGCTGTGTGGTAACCAATCCAGCGGGGCTCATCGAGAAACTCCAATCGCTCCTGATTGGACAGCAGCAAAATGTGTTGGAAGTCTGGATGGACGTGATCGTAAGCGCTCATGCGATATCTCCGAAGCCATCAATATCTCCATCGACTAGCTCAGTAAAGGCAGTCAGCTCGGCAACCGGCTTTTTGTCGGGCTTCGCTGGCAAAGGCGCTGCTGGTGAAACCTTCTTCTCATGCTCTTTCCGACGCTGCGCTTGCCGACGCGCCCTTTTGGTGCGCTCCTGCGCTTCATCAACATGCGCTCTCAGCTCAGTGATAGCCCGAAGAATCTCGTGCTCATTGACGCTTTTAGCTCCTTCACGCTTCAGCTTATCTTTGGCCTGCTGGTACTCCCATATGCTCATTGACGGAAGCCCTTGGTCCGCAAAGGGAATTTTGAAGTATTGATTGAGCGTAGGGTCAAAAAACCAGATAACACTGATATCCCTGGGGTCGCGGCGGAACACGAGTTCCAACTTCTTCCCCGTCTCTGAGTCTTTGGCATTGATCCACGGGCGCAAGGCCTCCGCGTAGTAACTCATTCCATCAATAGTGACGCCGAAAGTTTGTACAGTCCGCCGAAATGACGGAAGGAAGTCGAGCAAGGTGGTAAGCCGATCAGCTGTTCGAGGAGGAACACCTACGCCAGGCTCCTCACCATTTCCAAAGATCCCGATCTCCCACTTTTTAGACGGCGCCATGCCTAGCGACGAGTGAAGTCGCTGGTGATAAACCTTGCAAATGAACGTGACTAACCAAGCTTCAAACTCCGATTTGGTCATTACCGCATGCCTCTCGGAATCATAACCCTCACGATCTTTTATGGAGGAAAAGGTGGTGCCAGGCAGGTTGTGAATCTCTTTCAGGAGGGTACCCAGCACTCGCTCGATATGCCCACCGTAGCGCGGTTGCCTGACAGGCCGGAACTCCAGATTGATACCGTATGCCAAGCAGGATTGCTGGAAATTATTCGAGCGAAAATCAGCGCCGTTATCAACATGAATAGTTCTTGGCATACCCCATACTGGCCATGACGCATCCACCTTGTGCAGCAGGAGCCACTCGTCTTTGGGCAACATCGAGTGAGCAACACACATCGCTACAGAGGTTTCAGATGGAGGGTCAAAAGACAAGTAATAGCCGGTTATCATCCGAGTATTCAGGCACATCGCAAGTGTAACCCAAGGTCTGCCGATCGGCTTTCGATAGACATCATCTACAAGGATAATATCTACCGGAGTATGGTCGATCTGGACGACAGCGAGAGGATAATCCGCATTAGGAAAACGTCCAGGCGCTGGAAGAAAACGATTTTTAGCCTTTTCCTTAAATCCCCGGCCACGTAAGTGGTCTCGCTCCGCGATTTTCTTGATCCTTGCACGGATAGTCATATGGCTCGGTGCTGTCATCCCTCGCTCAGCACATATCCGCTGCACTTCAACGATTGCCTTCTTGGCAGTAGGGCGCTGCGGCGTAAGATAAAACTCACGTATGACCTTCTCTATGACAGTTTCAACATCAGCAGAAATACGGCTGTTCCCTTCCTTCCAGCCGCGTTTATGAGGGATAAGCGCTATGACCGAACCATACGCGTTATAGCGCTTTAGCCAGCGATAAAGAGTAGCAGGGTCGATATTCAGATCTTTCGCACGGAGCTCTGCTTGCTCACGACCAATCTGGTGCTGACCCAGCAGCGGTTTAATGGCGGCATAACGTTGCTGAGCTATTTTCCAATCCTCGTCAGCTATCTCATCCAGATCCTGAATCATTGCAGGCAAGTCTGGAGCTCCAGCGACGGGGCGCAGGTCACCGATTCTCAACACAGCGCTGCGCCCTGTTTCTACCGCCACCCCTACAAGTGAGTCGAAGTCCAGAATCTGAGAAACCTTGTAAACCGTATTTCCATTCTGCACCAAGGAGCCTATATCAACCTTGACCTGCATGCGGTTCGGCTCAAAGGCCTCGTTCGGTATCTTGATGTCATTGTCTTCAGTCATTAGCTGGCATCCATACCTCGGAAAACTCATTGAGAGGGCGACTCATGTCGCAAGCCAATTGTCGGGTGGCCAACAGATGCCAGATATGCGAGACACCTTCTGCCCGATACATCCCCATAAAATGCCGAGCCAACAGATAATCTGGTGTGCTTGCCCCCATGTCACGAACGCTTGCCAGCACTGCACTGGTTTCCTCTATCGGGAACGACATCCGCTTATAACGCTCCAAAAACCTGATGTTGTTGAAGACCTGATCCCGAATGCGCGATTCATCATGGATATGAAACGTCCAGCCTTGCTGCTTGGCATGACTCCATGCCGCCTTCCACTTCGGCAACCATTTGCGCCAGTGCTTACGCCACTCCTGCTCAGGCTTAACCTCTATCAACATAGGTTTGGGGTAATGCTCGTAATGTCTGTTACCAAGACGATAATAGACAAGAAAATCAGGGGTGTAGGTGTACGACTGACCGTTGATGCCAGTAAAAGGAATAGTCGTTGGCTGAGGCACCACATCCAGCACATCAATGCAAAATTCGGAACGAATCAGGAAATCACGCTCCAACGTGGATTCGTATGCAACCGATGACTCCCCGCGAAAAGCGTAAACGCCAGACACACTTCTGCGAGTAGGATTGATCTTGCGAACCTGCTTAACCCGAGCTTCATTGCAGCTATTCATATATATTTTGATCCTCGTTGCGCTTATTCCTATGATTTCTATCGCATGTATTTACTTAAAACAGCGCTAACCTGCTGATCCATAGTCGTCATAATCGCATCTATTGGCTTATCTTACAGCCATTGCTGAGCATCCTTCCAGGCACCGGTATCAGTACATTCCTCACCTCTTGCCGCCGCTGCTTGCACCTGCTTATAGAACTGTACTGCGCGTCGGACATCTTCCAGGAGCAGAGAAGCCTGGCTGGCCACCTGCATGTCGGCCACCGTTTTCGGGTGTAGGGGATCAGCTCCGATGTAAATATCTTCTGGTGCATGAGGCCAAGTTTCACGAATTTCGCTGAAACTGCCCTCATTCCACATTTCCAGAAAGTCTCTTCCGTCCCAACTATCCAGTTCCAACGCGAACTTAATCGCGGCTACTGCTGCGTGGTCATGTGCCATATCACATCCTCTCCAAGGTGGTCAGTTTTCAAGATCAGCCTGTGTCAGTGGTGCAACATTCTGTAACAAAATGCTCACCGGCGCCTCGTCGGTACCGATGACGGTGCCATAACCCCACTGGTTTACGGCCACCATCTGATCAGCATTGAATTCATGAACCTCGCCAATGTCGGTGATCACTTCCACCAGCAGGTCATTCAGCGGCTGGATGCGTACGATCCGGCGACCATTGATGCTCACCTGATCGGCACTGTTGATCAGCTTGTACAGCGGTGCAGAGAAATCCGCGGTGCTGTCTGCTTCCTCTGGTTCCGGAAGGGCCGGCGGGGCGCTACCGGGTCGGATGTCTTTGGTTTGCATGAGGTGCTCCATGTTTCATTGGGTTCTCTGGTCACTACGGCCAAGGCCGCAACCAGGGGAAGGTAATGCAGAGTTCAAGGCCGACAATGCTGGATATCGGAGCTGGCCAGCGGGCGCCGGTGCCCAGTACGGTCAACGCATGTTCTCCTCTGCTTGGTCGATGAACAGCTCGGGGAAGTGAGTCTTCATAGCCTGTTCACATGCCGCCTGATGTGCGAGCTCGGTCAGCAGCGCATTCGCCTGCTCGATGCCCTGCTTCAGACAAGCGCGCACTTCGTCCTGGGGGATGGGGTGGCTCGACAAGATCCGCAGGCTCAGCGTAGTGGAATGATCGAGCCGGTTGGCCAGGCTCCTCAGCCGCCAGGCAATCCAAGAGCGAACGCCGGCACGGGGCCGAGACCGGGACACAACCTCGATTCGATGGCGCCACTGCAGATTGACCTCTACTTCCGACATTTTTGTTCCTCCCCCAGACCAGCGCAGTTTTCAGCGACTACCCCGAGGCTACGACACCTGAAACAAAACCCAAGCGCGGCCAGGTCGCTGCCGGCGGCGGTGCCCCAGTGTTTTTTCCGGGGTGCCGCGCGCCTGGGTGCAGATTTGCGATCTACTGATGCGAGACCCTATTCACTCTCCAGATTTCGCGAGAATGTAAGGGGATGGCTCATCCTCATACAAACAACCTACAGGTAGCGAGTTTAGTGGCTTTTCCTTCGCATCGGTAATTTATTCCCACACACATTCCCACACTTGCCTGCGCTTGGGTTTGCCAGGAACGGCGATACTCTGGGAGCAAAGGGTTAGGAGGAGAGGGGGCGACTATGCAAGGCACCCAGATGAGCCGGTCAGCACCGACGCTGGCCCAGATCAATGCGCAGCTCACTCGCATAGGTATGCCAGGCATCCCTAAAGCGAAAGCGGCCGGCATCGTTTCCGGCCATAACAAGGAAAGATTCGTTCAGGCAGTCATGGTGGCTCACGAGAACCCCAGTGCAGCGGGATTCGTGGCGAGAGTGCTCGCGGCAGCCGGACTACAGAATCATTATCCCTCTGGAATGGCCACCGCCCCCCGGCCAGGTCAGCAGCCTGGCCCAGGAGTCAGCATCCCACAGAAAAATCATCACCCTCAGCCTGATGCCTCTGCCACACCATCGGCTCAGCTTGGCCCTTACCCCAGCCCCCCTGGTGGGGAAAGGGAGGGTGAGGAAGAAGGGTGGGGCGAGTCCTTTCACGTCTACGGCGGCAAGGCGGCACTGTGTTTCAATGCCGACTCCACCCGGGCCGGCGTCCACACGATAGCGCTGGATGCCGCGTCCTTGACGGCTCCGAAGACCTACGACTGGAAGAACAAGATCCGAATTCAGCTGACGCGATCAGAGCTTCCTGTGGTTGCGGCCGTGCTGCTGGGCGTCAAACCGGAGTGCGAATTCAAGAACCACGGGCCGAACAATGACAAGGGATTCAGCCTCAAGCGGCAAGATGGAGGGAAAATATTCGCCTCAGTCTTCGCGGCCGGGCAACCTGTCAAGGCGGTGCCGATCTTCGCCCCTGACCTGATGTGGGTGAGTGCCCTGGTGCTGCAGCAGGTACAGAAGAACTGCCCTGGACTGGATTCCACTGCGGTGATGGGGCTGATCAGGGCGACTCAAGCCTGCTGATCTGATAGTCTGCGGATGCAGGTTATGCTGCATTGAAATATACATGTTGTCTCGCTCGGAAAGACGACTTAAATAGTTCGAGTTAAATGTTATGCGAAAATTTAACAACGATGAGTACGGAATAACGGACTGCACGAGTACCAGCCGTATACTTCTTCGCCTTAATTATATTGATGATGAAGGTAACGTTCGCGCAACGGTTCCAAGTTGGACGTACCATTGTGAAGAATCCAGAGCGACGGCACTTCGTGCAGCCAAGCGTGAAAGGAAAAAGCTCCTTCAGCAACCGCAGTTTAAAGAATATTTAGACAGAGTGTATTTGCCTGTTACGTCCGAATACGCTGTGCCAAGGCGCCGTGCTGACGGTACCAGACAGGCAGGTGTGATCAAGGCATTGCCGGGCCTCTGGATAGCTATAACCAAGTCGCATCCAAAGGTTGTAGGTAAGCAGGTCAACTATGTAAATGTGATGGCTGGCATTGCCGAGGGAAATAAAAGGAAGCTGAAGGGCTGGTCGGTTCGCAAATATGGCCTGGCGACTGCCCTGCGCGAAGCTGCGTTCTGGCGGAGTACAGCCCTGGGGACTGAAATACCCTCGGAACAGGAACTGGAGCTGGGGCATCAGCAAGTTATGCAAAAGTATGCGGCGTATATAGATGAAAAGTAGGGTATTCGTAAAAGTGGGTTGTAGAGCCCCCTGCTGCCCGCCGATGCGCAAGCATAAAAATTCGTAAAATAGTGTTGTTGCTTCTGAAAGACGGTGTATGGTTGTACCATGAAAATCGCAAAATGGTGTTGTTAATGAGTGCAGAAATCAAGTCTGTCGTTCTGGATACTTGGGCAGGCCGCCGTTACTACGCTGTCGAAGTAGTTGGTGAGACTCCCAAGAAAGCGAGAGTCCGTATCCTGACGCCGGGCGGCGTCATGCTTCCCGGTCGCCGCTACGTCAATTTCGGCGAGACTGTTTTAGTTCCCAAGCACGCGCTTTCTGAGCTTCCCGCCGACGCTCACAAGGTCGAACAGGGGTACTACGACGGCCATCTAAATGGCTATGGAGGCGTGGTTGATGCCCGCTAAAATGGGAGAAGAACTATGGCGCGGACATTTCAACACTCATCCGCATGATCGAGGCGGGGAGCTTTGACCCCCGTCCCAACCCGCTTTTACGAATACCCCTTTTTTCATGTCATGGCCGCGCTGGCCGTGATGGAGCGGGAGTTGATCCTAGAGCGCACCAGGGCCGGTCTGGAAGCCGCGAGGCGAGCTGGCAGGGTAGGGGGCAGGAAAAGGGTGATGACGCCGGCAAAGCTGGAATCAGCGCGCAAGCTGCTCGATGCCGGCACACCCCCGAAAGACGTAGCCAGCTCATTAGGAGTGTCGGTAGCCACCCTTTACCGCCACTTACCGGCCGGGGACCGAGAGCGTGCCACACCGGCCCGATTGTGAGATCGTAATAAAGATGGCAATACTTCTAGTCAAAGACTGATGCGAATTCGGGAGGTAAGCATGACAAGTGAAAAGAAAGGTATGAGGGGACCGCTGAATACCTTTTCCGCCCGCGTGGCTTTTCTGATTCCGATGATTCTGTTCGCAGTTGGTGCAATTTCTGTCATGTTCTTCAGTGCCAAATACACCTTCAGTCAATTACTGGTAGGCATTGGTGTTCTCTTGTTTGCAGCGAGTTGGTTGCCGTTCGCTTTTCAGAAGCCAAAGCGTGCCACACCGGCCCGATAGCCCGGCACAACCGCCAAAGCGTGCCACACCGGCCCGAACACCTCGTACTACGAGAGCACCAAAAAAAACCGCCTCAAAAAAAGTTGCTTGAGGTGGTCGGAAGGGGGAAATAACGATTACCGGATAGATATTTTCACGGCACAGTAAGAAGTATGTACTTATTACGAGGCACAGCTTGGAGGGGTAGATCTTGGGGCAAGTTTTTTTTATACGACCGGCGCTGAGAAGGGCGAGTGGTAGCGAGGCTGCCAAGACTCTTGAAGGGGTGGCCTATTTCGAGCGGAGAGGGTTCAAGCATGGCGAGGAGACCGACTGGTCTTGCCTGGGTGATGTACGAATTGTCGATAATCGGATAGATGATGAGCAGGCATATCAAGAGTTTTTGCAGCAAAAGCTCTGATCGCTCTGCGCGGCAGACCTCGCCCTCCTATGGCGGCGAGGATGCAAGCCACTCGGCCATAGCCGCATCTTCGAGCGCGTAATCGCCTCTGCTTGCCTTCCAGACCAGTTCTTTTTCCCTGAGCGCCTCAAGTGCGCGCTGAACGCCGGTTGTTGTCGCCTGGCTGCCACTGCCACTGAGCTCCAACTGTCGCGTAATGTCCTCCAGCGTTTGTGCGGTGAAGGGGCTGAACGGCACCTTGTTGCTCACCCGCTCCCCTATGACCTTCAGCACCGCTTGCTGGATGGGTGTGAGGTCGTTGAAAGCGCTTTCGTACTCTGTCCATGCATCATTTCGATGGACCAGCGCACCGCTGATCAGCAGCTCTTTCAGCTCACCGGCTTTCCCAAGGTTCAAGCTCACCTCGGCAATCAGGCTGCGGAGCATTTCGGGCCGGTGGCCGACGATTCTGAAGGCGTAGTCAACATCATCAACCAACAGCTGGTTGGTGTCTGCCAGGCGCTCATTGATGATTGGCGTGATGAACTCCACGAAACCACGATCCAGCAGCGGGAAAGAGGTAATAGTCGCGCCGTAGAAAGGCTGTTTGCTCTTGAGCACGAGGTTGGCCAGCTTGTCTCGGCTGGAGCCGGTGAAGATCAATCGTAAACCCTGGCCCGTGCTGCGTTGTGTCAGGTGATCACGAGCTGCTTTCAAGGCGAAGGTGGCGTTGACCCCGCTCTCACTGTTGAGAGCGTGTTGGGCCTCATCAATGATCAGAACGACGAGCTTTCCTGAGACCTGATGGAGTGTATCCAGTGCCTGGGTCAGCGTAGTGCCCTCGGGGAGCTTCGAGGATGACAGATCCCAGCTCACGGTTCTGAGCAGATTTATTTTCTGGATGCCCGTTTTGCGAGCCATTTTTCGAAAAGCCCCTTCATGCTCACGCAATGCCTCAGCAATGGCATCAGCAATCAGCACGGCGGGGTCTGCGTTTTTGTCCGCCCAGAGGTCTACATAGACCGGTAGCCAGCCGCGTTCCTTACAGGCTGGCATCAGGTCATGTTTGAGGAAGGTGGTTTTCCCGGTTCTGCGTGGTGCGGCCAGGAACATCCCTGAGCTGTAGTCGGCCAATCCTTCACCGGCAAGCTCTCTTACCAGAGCCTCTGCAAGCGTTGGACGATGGTAGATAGGGAGGTCCATGGTTTATCTCCAGTTATCTAGGTATGTGTATATTATACATCGGCTGATAATTAGATATAAAGCACTGGCTGTCGCGTCCC
>Ga0265293_10000536_pt1 | contig 90587 bp, 79 predicted proteins | sample Munlanlewell138R_FD_192505 | JGI IMG/M metagenome (GOLD analysis project Ga0265293, IMG submission 192505) | Leachate microbial communities from a municipal landfill in Southern Ontario, Canada - Leachate well 138R | ecosystem: Engineered > Solid waste > Landfill > Unclassified | place: Canada... | reverse complement strand
CAACAGATTTCTATTAAGTGGTGCCCAGGAGAGGACTCGAACCTCCACACCTTGCGGCACATGGACCTGAACCATGCGCGTCTACCAATTCCGCCACCTGGGCACTGCATAACGTGTATGCTATAACCTTTGCCGAAGTCGCAACACACTGACCTCGAGCGAATGCGAAACTATACATCACTATTTTTTTGGATGCAAACACCCTTTGAAAAAGCGCAACAACAACGACAATAATCTTTCCGCTTGCCCAGAACCCGCTGCCGATCTGCCGGCAGACTATGATCCAACGGTCCCGACGCGAGAGCAGATCCTGCAGTATCTGCGCCAGGCCGGCAAGGCCATGACGCTCGATGCCCTGGCTGACGCCGCCCAGGCCAGCCTGCCACCCTCCATTGGTTTCATTCGCCGCATCAAGGCCATGGAACGCGACGGCCAGTTGCGATTCAACACCCAGGGCCGCTTGCAGGTCTGCAAGAATACGCAGTTCATCACCGGCGTAGTCCAGGGCCATCGCGATGGCTTCGGTTTTCTGATCCGCGATGACGATGGCCCCGATCTTTTCCTGTCACCACACGAAATGAGCAAGGTGCTGCACGGCGATCGCGTGCGCGCCAAAGACCACGGCGAATACCGCGGGCGGCCCGAAGGTGCCATCGTCGAGGTGCTCGAGCGCCGTACGCTCAGGCTCGTCGGGCGCTTTCTGAAAGAACGCGGCGCCTATGTGGTGGCCCCCGAAGACCAGCGGATCAAGCATGACATCCTCATCAGCCCGCAGGATACGGCCGGGGCCGAGCCCGGCCAGGTCGTCACGGTGCAGATCCTGCGTCAACCCGCCAGCCATGTCCAGGCACAGGGCCGTGTCGTCGAAGTCCTGGGCGAAATCGATGACCCCGGCATGGAGATCGAGATTGCCGTGCGCAAGTTCGACGTACCGCACGAATTCTCGCCCGAGACGCTCGCCGAAACCGACAAGGTGCCCCAGACCGTGCAGGCGCGTGAACTGGCCGGGCGCATCGATCTGCGCGACCAGCCATTCCTGACCATTGACGGCGAAGACGCGCGCGACTTCGACGATGCGATCTTCTGCACCGAAGCCGACCTGGGCACCGGCAAGCGGGCCAGGCCCGGCTGGCGCCTGCTCGTGGCCATCGCCGATGTCAGCCACTACGTACGCGAGCGCAGCGCGCTCGATCAGGATGCGCTCGAGCGCGGCACCAGCGTGTACTTTCCGCGCCGTGTGATCCCCATGCTGCCCGAGGCCCTGTCGAATGGCATCTGTTCGCTCAACCCGGCCGTCGACCGGCTGGTGATGGTCTGCGACATGACCATACCCATGCAAGGGGCACGGGCGGGCACGGTGATTGCCTATCAATTCTACGAGGCGGTGATTCAGTCGCGGGCGCGCACCACGTACGATGACATCTGGGCGGCGCTGCAGCAGGCCGAGGGGCCTTCGGCCCAGGCACTGGGTGAACTGCTGCCCCACGTGCAGACGGCCTACGCACTTTTCCAGGCCCTTCAACAGGCCCGGCGCAAACGCGGGGCCATCGATTTCGAAACCGTCGAAACCCGCATCATCAGCAATCCCCTGGGGCGCATCGAACGCATAGAGCCCGCGGTGCGCAACGATGCGCACCGATTGATCGAAGAATGCATGCTGGCTGCCAACACCTGCGCGGCCGACTTCATCGTGCGCAACAAGGCAAATGCGCTGTTCCGCATCCACGAGGGTCCCACGCCCGAAAAGCTGCAGGCGCTGCGCGAGCACTTGCGACTGCTGGGGCTCAGCCTCGAAGGCGGTGATGAACCCGCCACCGCCGACTATGCCAGGCTGATACAGCAGAGCCGCTCGCGGGCCGATTTCAACGTCATCCAGACCCTGTGCCTGCGGTCCATGCAGCAGGCCATCTACAGCCCCGAGCAAAGCGGGCATTTCGGTCTGGCCTACGAACGCTACACGCATTTCACCTCGCCCATACGACGCTATCCCGATCTGCTCGTGCATCGCGCCATACGCGGCATCCTGCACCGCAAACCCTACCACCCGCCCGTGCTGCCCGGCCTGTCCCCAGATCCCGCACTGCCTGTGCGGCAGCGCGAAAAAGAAGCCTGGGAGGCCCTGGGCGACGTACTGTCGGCCCGCGAGCGGCGCGCCGACGAAGCCTCGCAGGATGTCGAAGCCTGGCTCAAATGCTGGTTTGCCCGCGAACATGTCGGCGAGGTCTTCAGCGGGCACATCAGTGGCGTCACCGGCTTTGGCGTGTTTGTCACGCTCGACACCCTGTACGTGGATGGTCTGGTGCATATTTCAGAGCTGGGCGGCGATTATTTCCAGTACAACGAAGCGCAGAACGAACTGCGCGGTGAACGCAGCGGCTTCAGATACCGCCTGGGCGACGCCCTGCAGGTGCAGATTTCCCGGGTCGATCTCGAATCCCGGCGTATCGACTTTCGCCTGGTACGCGGGGAAGACGCCAAGACACTGCTGTCCGACGCAACAGCCAGCGCCGAGGCACCCGCGCGGCCACGCAAAAAAGCAGCCAGCACGAAGCCCGCTGCCCTGCGCGGCACGACAGCGCGACAGCGCCGGGCCCAGGTCAGGCAAGACGACCGCCAGAGTGCCAAGCGACGCAGCTGAAGCACCCCATACCCAGCCCGAACCACACTGAACCACTGACAGAACAGCAGGATTGAAGATGTCTTCCCAACAGGTACTGGTCGGCTTTCATGCCTTGCAGGCGCGCTTGCGCCATGCACCGGACACCGTGCGCGAAGTGTTCATGGATGCCTCACGGCGCGACGCCCGCATGCAGCGCTGCCAGCAGCAGCTCGATGAAGCCGGCATCACCTGGCGCGCGGTGGATGCATCACGCCTCGATGGGCTCGCCGGCGGCATCCGGCATCAGGGCATCGTGGCCCTGGCGCACCCACGACCACTGGCCATAGGCATCGATGACGTGCTCGACCCTCTCGAAGATCGTGATGAAGCGGCCTTCCTGCTGATTCTCGATGGCGTGTCAGATCCACACAATCTTGGCGCCTGTCTGCGCACGGCAGATGCCGCGGGCGTGCACGCGGTGATTGCCCCCAAAGACCGTGCCGTGGGTCTGAACGCCACGGTGCACCGCGTGGCCTGCGGCGCAGCCGACACCATCCCCTACCTGACCGTCACCAATCTGGCACGCACCCTGCGCGCACTGCGCGAGCGTGGCATCTGGCTGATCGGCACCGATGATCAGGCGCCAGGCAGCCTGCACCAGGTCGAGGCACGGCGCGCGCTGGGCTGGGTCATGGGGTCGGAAGGCCATGGCATGCGGCGCCTGACGCGCGAGACCTGTGACGAACTGGTGCACATCCCCATGCTGGGCGCTGTGGAGAGCCTGAATGTCAGCGTCGCCAGCGCCATATGCTTATATGAAACCGTACGCCAGAGAAGCCCTGCAAAGGGTGGATAATGATGAGCTCGATGACCTGCATGCGCATTGCCTGGCCAGCCGATCCTGACCCAGGGCCTCAGGTCGACACATCTGGCCGACGATCACCCACAGGCCCGGCTACTTCATTCAACACCCCGTACTTCAACACCCCGTACTCCCGATCATGAGCAAATCCGGCTTTACCACCCAACTGGTACACCACGACCACCGCGCCCATCTGCAGCACGGCGAGATCCACCAGCCCATCCACCCTTCGACCGAATACGCTTACACCGATGCCCGCGAGCTCGCGGCTGTATTCCAGGGCAAGCCGGGCTACACCTACGCCCGCCAGGGCACCCCCACCACCGCCTCGCTGGAAGCCAAGATCACCGAGATGGAAGAAGGCCAGGGCACCGTCACCTTCGCGACGGGAATGGCGGCCCTGACGGCCACATTCCTGACGCTGTTGCGCAGTGGTGACCACCTGATTTCCAGCCGGTATATTTTTGGCAACACCAACAGCCTGCTGATGACCCTGGAGAACCTCGGCATCGCCGTCACACTGGTCGACGCCACCGATGTCGCCCAAGTCGAAACCGCCCTGAAAGCAAACACGCGCATGGTCTTCGTCGAGACGATCGCCAACCCGGGCACCCAGGTGGCGGATCTGGAAGGCATTGGCCGGCTGTGTGCGCAGCACGGGCTGGTCTATGTGGTCGACAGCACGCTGTCCTCGCCGTGGCTTGCACCGGGTCGGCGCTTCCAGGCATCACTGGTCATCAATTCACTGTCCAAGCATATCGGCGGGCATGGCAATGCTCTGGGTGGCGCCGTTACCCAGACCGGGCTGTATGACTGGCGCCATTACCCCAACATCCACGACGCCTACCGCAAGGGTGACTCACACAACTGGGGCCTGTTGCAGATCAAGAAAAAAGGCCTGCGCGACATGGGGGGCACCTTGTCGTCGGATATGGCCCACCGCATCGCGGCCGGCGCCGAAACCCTTGCCCTGCGCATGACGCGCATCTGCAGCAATGCACTGGCTCTGGCACGCTTTCTCGAACAGCATCCCAAGGTACAGAAGGTCCACTACCCAGGCCTGCCCGTACACCCTCAGCACGACAGGGCGGCACGCTGGTTCGGCAACCGTTTTGGCGGCCTGCTGGGGGTCGAACTGCATGATTCGGTCGACGTATTCGATTGTCTGAATCGCCTGCGCGTGGTGGCTCTGGCCACCCATCTGGGCGATAATCGCACCCTGGTGCTGCCGGCTGCACACACCATCTACTACGAGATGGGCCCCGAACGGCGCGCACTGATGGGGATCCCCGACGGGTTTCTGCGCATCTCCACAGGGATCGAAGACGAGGCCGATCTGATCGCGGATTTCGGCAATGCACTGGCAGAATCCCCCTGGCAGGGTTAACCCGAAAAACGTTCTGTTTTATCTGCAGAGTTCAGAAAACATGCGGGTTTCAGGGATTTTTTTCTTGACACTCCAGCCATTCGTAGGCCTAATACGCCTTAGCCAGTGCGCTTGCCCACTTGGGGTGCATCGCATGTTCTGGCGCACGGCAGCATCATTCATCGAACCTCTGGCAGTCCGTGTTGCCAGGGCAAAACAATCACAGGGGTAATCCGTCAATGAACAAGACCGAGCTGATCGAAAGCATCTCATCCAAGACCGACCTATCCAAGGCAGACGCAGGCCGTGCCCTCGAGGCCTTCATCGAAACCGTCAAAGCCACCCTCAAGAAAAAAGATTCGGTCACCTTGGTCGGATTCGGCACTTTTGCGGTCACCGAACGCGCGGCGCGCACCGGGCGCAATCCGCAAACGGGGAAGGAAATCAAGATCAAGAAAGCGTTCGTGCCCAAATTCCGTCCAGGCAAGGCACTCAAGGACACGGTCAACGCCAGGAAATAAGCATACGGGTGTTCCTGTCTGCCTGCAGCCACCCCATGGTGGCTTTTTCAATTACGCGCTACAATGCGGCTCCTGCATCTGGCGTGCGCCCGAAGCAGCCCTGGGGGTGCTTAGCTCAGTTGGTAGAGCGGCGCCCTTACAAGGCGTAGGTCGGCGGTTCGAACCCGTCAGCACCCACCACACCCATGGGCCACCTGCCAGTCGGCGGGTTCTTTTGCGCAACCGGTCAGTTACCCCAACATGCCTCCCATGCACCCTTCCAGCGGCGCGTCTGCCTGCAGGCCAGAGGCGCTGGCCCTGTTCGACGACATCATCGACGTGCGCACCCCGGCTGAGTTTGCCGAAGATCACATCCCCGGCGCAGTCAACGCCCCGGTGCTCGACAATGCCGAGCGCGCGCTGATCGGCACCCTGCATGCCCAGGAGTCCGCATTCAAGGCCACGCGCACCGGTGCCGCACTGGTGGCCCGGCACATTGCAGAACACATCGAAACCCTGTTTGTCGACAAGCCGCGCAACTGGCGGCCGCTGGTCTATTGCTGGCGGGGTGGCAAGCGCTCGGGCGCCATGGCCACCTGGCTCAACCTGATCGGCTGGCGCGCCCGCCAGCTCGAGGGGGGCTACAAGGCCTGGCGGCGGTACGTCATCGAAGAACTGACGACCCTTCCAGGTGCCTTCGAGTACGTCATCCTGACGGGCCCCACGGGCTCGGGCAAGACCCGCCTCCTGCAGGCGCTGGCCACAAGTGGTGCACAGGCACTCGATCTCGAGGCCCTGGCGTGCCACAGGGGCTCCCTGCTGGGGGCCCTGCCGGATCAGGCCCAGCCGGGCCAGAAGCGTTTCGAGACCTTGCTGCTGCAGGCGCTGCAGCAACTCGACCCCCACCGTCCGGTATTCATCGAGGCCGAAAGCAGGCGCATCGGCCATATCAGCCTGCCTGATGCCCTGTTGCAGGCCATGCATGCCGGCCGCTGCGTACGCATCCGCACCTGCCTGCCCAAGCGGATCGAATTCCTGCTGCAGGATTACGACCACCTGTTCCAGAATCCAGACGCCTTCAGTCAGGCTCTGGACAAGCTGATCGGGCTGCACAGCCGCAAGACCGTGAGCCATTGGCAGGCCTTGATACATGAACAACGCAAGGCCGAACTGTTCACGGCGCTGGTCGAAACACACTATGATCCGGCCTACCAACGCAGCAGCCATCACCACTTTACCTGGCTGGATCAGGCGCCGACCCACGATTACGATCCGACGGCAGCCGACCAGACCGGGCAGGCGCGCGCATTGATCCGGCGACTCGATCTCCCGCAGGCCGTGCAGGCCTGAATCGAATCCGGCAAGAACCCAATCCGGCAAGAATCCAACCCCACTCCATCATGAACGACATGCGCACACCCATCCCACGCCTGACCTCGCTATCCCACGGCGGGGGCTGCGGCTGCAAGATTGCCCCGGACGTCCTGGCCCGGCTCGTAGGCCAGGCGTTGCCTGCCGGTGCATTTCCCGACCTGCTCGTGGGCACCGAGTCTTCGGACGACGCCGCGGTGTATCTGCTCAATGAGCACCAGGCACTGGTAGCCACCACGGACTTCTTCATGCCCATCGTGGATGACCCCTATGACTTCGGCCGCATTGCGGCCACCAATGCGCTGTCCGATATCTACGCCATGGGTGGCCGACCCATCATGGCGCTGGCCCTGGTCGGCATGCCCATCCAGGTGTTGCCCACGGAAACCATCGCGGCGATTCTGGCCGGGGGCGCGGCCGTGTGCCAGAGCGCCGGCATTCCAGTTGCCGGCGGCCATTCGATCGACTCGGTGGAACCCATCTATGGGCTGGCAGCGATGGGCCTGGTGCACCCGGACCACATCAAGCGCAACAATCGGGCGCTGGCCGGCGATGCCTTGCTCCTGACCAAGGGCCTGGGCGTGGGCATCCTGTCGGCCGCCCTGAAAAAAGAGCAACTCAGTCCGGCTGGCTACCAGACCCTGATCCGCAGCACCACCCAATTGAATGCCATCGGCAGCGAACTGGCCGCCGAGCGCGACGTGCACGCGCTCACCGATGTCACCGGCTTCGGCCTGCTGGGCCATACCCTCGAACTATGCAAGGGTTCCGGGTTGCAGGCGCAGCTCGACTTCGGTGCACTGCCCTGGCTGCCCGAAGCCATGGATCTGGCACAATCAGGCATCCGCACCGGCGCATCGGCGCGCAACCTGAAGGCCTGTGCACACGCGCTCGAGCTGGATCCCGCCCTGCCCCCGCACGCTGTCGACCTGCTCACCGACCCGCAAACCTCGGGTGGCCTGCTGATTGCCTGCACGCCCGCATCGGCTGCCACGCTGGTGCGTCGCTTGCAGGACCAGGGCTTTGAGTATGCGGCACAAATTGGTACCCTGCAGGCAGGCACCCCTCTTGTAAAAGTCATGTGAACCGACATGCCATATCTAATGGTGATATCCGACGGAGATCCTGAATGCGCGACCCTCTGATGATTGCCCGCAACGCTCGGATTGACATCGGTCTGCCACCTGCGCTGGCGAACCGCCATGGCTGCATCACGGGCGCCACCGGCACCGGCAAGACCATCACCCTTCAGGTGCTGGCGGAAGCCTTTTCGCGCATCGGCACGCCCGTGTTTCTGGCCGATGTCAAGGGCGACATGGGTGGCATCTCTCAGGCGGGCCAGCCATCGCCCAAACTCGAGCAACGGCTGCATGAACTGGGCCTGCCCGAGCCGGCCTGGGGCGCCTGCCCGGTCACGTTCTGGGATATCTTCGGCGAGCAGGGGCATCCCATACGGGCCACCGTGTCCGATCTGGGCCCGCTGCTGCTGGCACGCATGCTGGACCTGAACGACACGCAGGAAGGCGCGCTGAACGTGGTGTTCCGGGTCGCCGATGACGAAGGCCTGCTGGTTCTCGACCTGAAGGACCTGCGCGCCATGCTGCAGTTCGTGGCCGATCACGCGGCCGAACTGCGCACCCGTTACGGCCTGGTGTCCGCGGCTTCGATCGGCGCCATACAGCGCAGCCTGCTGCGTCTCGAAACCGAGGGCGTCGAGACCTTCTTCGGCGAACCCATGCTCGATCTGTTCGACTGGTTGCGCACAGACGCGCGCGGGCACGGCATGATCAACATCCTGGCGGCCGACCGGCTGATGCAATCGCCGCGCCTGTATGCGGTTTTCCTGTTGTGGATGCTGGCCGACCTGTACGAACGCCTGCCCGAGGTCGGCGACCTGGCCCAGCCCAAGCTCGTGTTCTTCTTCGACGAAGCCCACCTGCTGTTCAAGGCGGCACCCCCCACCCTGCTCGAAAAAGTCGAGCAAGTGGTGCGCCTGATCCGTTCCAAAGGTGTAGGGGTCTATTTTGTCACGCAGAATCCAGCCGATATCCCGGACAGCGTCCTCGGCCAGTTGGGGCATCGCATCCAGCACGCCCTGCGCGCCTACACACCGCGCGACCAGAAGGCGGTAAAGACCGCGGCGCAGACCATGCGTCCGCGCTCGGGGCTGGACATCCAGGCCGCCATCACCGAACTGGCGGTGGGCGAGGCCCTGATCTCGCTGCTCGATGAAAAAGGCCAACCCAGCCCCACCGAACGGGTCTGGATGTTCGCGCCGGGCAGCCGGATCGGCCCCATCACGCCTGCCGAGCGAAACACCCTGCGGTCCGCTTCCCTGCTGGCGGGCAAGTATGAAACCGCCATCGACCGTGAATCCGCCTGGGAAATCCTGCAGAAAAGAATGGCGGATGCGGCGACACGGGCACCGGAAATACCCCCGCACAGCCCCAGTCAGCCCGGTATGGGCAGTACGGTGAACGACTTTCTGTTCGGCTCCACAGGCCCACGCGGCGGCCGGCGCGACGGAGTAGTGCAGTCCGTGGCCAAGAGCATGGTGCGCAACACCGCCAATCAACTGCTGCGTGGTCTCATGGGGTCGCTGCTCGGACGGCGCCGATAATCGGGAAATCCCCGATGGCAATCAGCCGGCCGGGTTCTTACACTGAAGCTGCTACCGTTCGGTAGTTCTTCAACACACTTCCCGTGTTGTCTGGGCACTGCGCACATGCAGTGCCTGCTGCCACAACGGCAGCAAGGCCCCGCCAGAAGGCGGGGCCTTTACGTATTCACTGCAGGCCGCGTATCCATGCAAAAATGGCGTATGTTCCGTGTACGTCTCTATGGCCTGCTGCTCATCTGCGCCGTGCTCGCCTCCTGTGCGGGTGTGCCGCCGCGCGGCCTGCCGGGCGCGCCCTTCATCGCGTCACCCAGTTTCGACGAACGGCGCCCCAACCTGGTCGTCATCCACCATACAAGCAACCAGGACCTGCGTGATTCCCTGCGCACCCTCACCTCGACAGCCCGCCAGGTCAGCGCGCACTACCTGATCAGCCGCGATGGCCGGATCCTGCAACTGGTCGACGAGCGCAATCGCGCCTGGCATGCCGGGGTGTCGTGGTGGAACGGACAGACAGACGTCAACTCGGCCTCGATCGGCATCGAACTGGACAACGACGGCAACGAGCCTTTCGCCGCTGCACAGATCCAGGCGCTTCTTGTACTGCTCGCAGACCTGAAAGAGCGCTACCGCATCCCCACAGCCAACTTTGTCGGCCATGCCGACGTGGCCCCCGGCCGCAAGGTTGACCCCAGTGCCTGGTTCCCCTGGGATCAACTCGCCCGCAAGGGCTTCGGCCTGTGGTGCAATGGCCCTTTGCAGGATGCACCCGCTGGCTTTGACCTGGATCTGGCCCTGGCCGCCCTGGGCTACGACCCCACCCGGCCCCAGGCTGCACGCCACGCCTTCTTGCTGCATTTCTGGCGCGGCCCGGAACCCGGCCTGCGCGAGCAGAACGCCCTCGCCTACTGTCTGTTGCAGCAGCGAGCAGCCGCCCGCTGACAGGGTTGTCGTCTGGCGGCGCATGCGAAACCCGCCGCAGGGCCAGGTCAGGTTGCGGAGGTCTCAGGTTCACCTTATAATTGCGTGCTTTGGCGCATTAGCTCAGTTGGTTAGAGCGACGGAATCATAATCCGCAGGTCCGGGGTTCGAGTCCCTGATGCGCCACCAGGAATACAAGCAAACTGCCCCGAGTCCGAAAGGCTCGGGGCAGTTTGCTTGTTTCCTGGAACTGTTTGTCTTGCGGCGAAATACGCCCATCCAGCAAGAAACCGCTAGAATCCGTGGAACAAAAAGTCGACGGCAGCCACGATATCGTCATGCCGATGCCGAAGACTACACGTCGGGGTCTGTAGCTCCCGCTCCGGAACCGCCGCGAGGTACTGCGTCACCATCACGTGCGGCTCACCGGCGACGTCAAACACCGGATTAAGCATTCTCGCGGGTTTGAGCACTTCGCTCAGGGGAAGTAGCGGTACAACCGCCCGCGTGCTCATCTGCTGCAGGATGTCCGCCTGGACATCAAGAAGATAGCCTGGTCCTGACGGATTCGGGTAGACGTCGTAGCGGCTCATCAGAACGTCCGGTACTTTGCCAGCGGAAGGCCGTGTTTTTCAACATACGCATTGGAACGTTCGATAGCTTCCTGGTTTTCAGCAAGCCACAGTTCGCTGCGTGCGCGAGTGATGGCTTGAGCCACGCCGACTTCGGCGGCCTGTGAGATGTTGATTTGCAAAGCCTTGGCTTCAGCCAGCAGGTCTTCAGGGAGTGAAACATTCGTCGCTCGCTTGTTGGCGGTGCGTGAGCGGTTTGCAGTCAGCATGGCGTTCTCCAAAATCGTGTGGTGCACAATGCGCATCAAATTCAATACATTATATGCACATGACACGCCTGTACAAGTGGGTAATCACGACCACAATTTCGCAATCGACTTACCGGCTCTACCCCGTTAATGGCAATACTGAATCCACCAGGGGGGCTAGGCACCGTACGCGAGCCGATAGCGTGCTCGGGCGCTCGACGGCGGCGCATTGGCTGCGCGAGCGCTTTATCGCCCACCTGAGCAACGCTGCCGTCGTGCGAGGGCTAAATCACGCGATGCCGGCGCTGGCTGAACATGCAGCGGCGCGGCCTTGATTCTTTGTTCGGCCTGCCACATGTCATAAGCGGTTTGTTCCGCCAGCCACAAGCGGGCCTCTCCGCCACGCTCAAGCCCTAGCCATGCCTCAATGCGCAGGGCCATTTCTGGCGATATGGCCGCACGACCATTCAGGACGCGCGATAGCGTGACACGCGCCACGCCCAATTGCTTTGCAGCATCCGTGACGGAAAGCCCCAGCGCTGGCATTACGTCATCACGCATTCAATTTTCGCATGCCACATGCGCAGCACATTGTCCGTTTCCAGCTCAAGAACAGCGTGAGCCACCAGAAGCAGAAGATACCCATCCACCATGCCAGGCGTCTGCCAGTGCTGCTCGCCCTGCTCGATAAAATCGGCCACGATCTGCCAGCCTGCGCACAATTGCGCCTCATCCTTGCCGGCATCATGGCACAGGATCACGACGTCATCGGCGGATCGGAAATCCCCTGAAAACCAGAACAGATTCAACCGATTTCTGAACCCAGGTTCAATCATTTTCAGTCGCCGCTTCCTACAATGGTCGGATTACCAGCAAGAGGCATGACATGACCGTTCAAAACGTGGTCTGGCCCCTGGCGCTGCTGGGCATTGTTGCAGTGGCGCTGGTGTTCATCTTTGTAATCAGCCAGGCCAGACAACCCGCAACCGAGCAGGAAACTGCTCGATCCACCCATACCGCGCATGTCATCCAGGCCTGGTTTTTTGGTCTGCTGGTGCTGGGCTTCGTCGTGGGCACGTGGCTCACGCTGCGGCATTTTCCAATTCCCTTGCAGCGGGGCGCCCCCCTGGCGGCGGATGTGGAGATGGATGTGGAAGGCTTCATGTGGGGCTGGACCATCCCCGACACCCCCATCCAGGTGGGTCAGACGGTGGCGTTTCGTGTCACCAGCAAGGATGTGAACCACGATTTCGCGATTTACGGGCCGGATGGCAATCTGGTGGCACAGACACAGGCGATGCCGAGGGTCCTGAACAAGCTGCTGGTGACGTTTCAACAGCCTGGTGAATACACCGTGCAATGCCTGGAATACTGCGGGGTAGGACATGGCTTCATGCGCACGAAGCTGACGGTATCCAAGCATGCGACGGGTACGGCCCCCGGGGGAACCACCCTTGGCAAAGGGGGGCACTGATCATGGCAAGCCTGACGATGTACCCGGTGGATGAAGCCCTGGGCCAACCCGAGCGCCGCGTGTTCAATGCCTACATGGTGACCGCCCTGGTGGCGCTGGTGCTGTTCATGGCCGTGGGCCTGACGATGCGGCTGCACGAGGCGCGGTGGATCACGCTGTCGCCGTTTCTTTTCTATGAACTGTTGACACTGCACGGCACCGGCATGGTGGGGATCACCTGGCTGGCGACCACGGCGGTGATGTGGTTTTTCCTGCGCAAATACGTCACCCTGCACATATGGGCAATCGTTACCAATTATGTGCTGTTCCTGCTGGGGGTGGTGTGCATTCTGGTGGCGATTTTCGTCGGTGGCTATGCGGGGCTGTGGACCTTTCTGTATCCGCTGCCGGCCCTGAGCATGGGTGAGTGGCCCGCCTGGGCAGCCGAGTTGTACGTGGTCGGATACGTGCTGATCGGCGTGGGCGCCCTGCTCTTTTACCTGGACGCGACCGCGGGGATCATCGACCGCTACGGCAGCCTGGGGCGCGGGATGGGCTGGCAGTGGCTGTTCGGTGGCACCGTGGATCCCGATCACCCCAAGGCAGTGATCGCCAGCAGCGGGGTGATCATCGCCAATTCGCTGGGCATCATCGCGGGCGAGGTGGCGCTGTTCATGACGCTGGTGAACCTGTTCTACCCTGACGTCGTGCTCAATCCCCTGCTGGCCAAGAACCTGATCTACTGGTTTGGGCACATGGTGGCCAATGCAACGATCTACATGGGCGTGATTGCGGTCTACGAACTGCTGCCCCGCTACACACAGAAGCCGTATACGGTGTCGCGCCCGTTCATCTGGGCCTGGCTGGTCACCGCCCTGTACGTCATCGTGGTGTTCCCGCACCACCTGTTCATGGACTTTGCACAGCCGCGCTGGTTGGCGGTAACGGGGCAAATCGCATCCTGGCTGGGTGGCTTTCCGGTGTTCGTGATCACGGTGTATGGGGCACTGGTCAATATCTATCGATCGAAGATCCGCTGGAGCATGCCGGCGTTGCTGCTGGTGCTGGCGATGTTCGGCTGGGCCGCAGGGGTGGTGCCGGCGATCATCGATGGCACGATACGGGTGAATGCCGTGATGCACAACACATTGTGGGTACCGGGGCATTTCCACTTCTACATGCTGTTGGGGATGCTGCCCATGGTGCTGGCGCTGCTGTATCACCAGGTCGGGCGGCTGCGCCAGGGCGTGGATCGGGCGCCGATCGCGATGCCGGCCAAGGCCGAGCCGCAAGCGCGCGCAGAGATTCAGGCTGATGTGAAAAACCAGACCAGCGGCCGGCCAGTGGCCACCGAAGATGAGGCGGCCCATTCGACAGTCATTTCCATCATGGACAGGATCGCCTTCCCGGTGTTCTTCGTGGGCGCGTTGACCTTTGTACTCGCCTTTCTGTATGGCGGGCAATTGGGGGTGGCGCGCCGCATGGCCGAGCACTGGGATACCTGGACGCCCAGCGACGGCGTGGGTGTGGTGGGCGCCAGCCTGGTGGTGCTGGCAATCCTGTTCTTTGCGCTGCGCCTGTGCACAGGCTTGTTGCGCAAGCCGGCCGCCTCGTAGTGACCTCGCGGTGATTCTGCAGGCGTACGGTTTTTCGCAGGAATGCAATGATGTCAGCGTTCAAGACCAGCTTGTGCAGCATGGCCATCCTGGCTGCGGGCACAGCCGTGTTTGCAGGGCTGACGCACGGGTTTTCGGTGTTCACCACCGAAGGTGCTCTGCAGGCGAGCGTGCAAGAGGCCCCGCGCACGGTACCTGCAGTACATTTGCAGACTGCCGATGGTGGCCTGCTGTCCTGGGGCGCAGAACCCACGCTGCCACGGGCGTCGCGTCATCCTGGCCACCCCGGATCGGCGGTTTCCACACCATGGCAGGTGGTCAGCTTCATGTACACGCGCTGTACCACCGTGTGTTCAGTACAGGGAGCAGAAATGGCCCAATTGCAGGCACTGCTGGGCCCTGCCCTGGCGCGCGGCGATGTGGCGCTGTTGAGCATCAGTTTCGATCCACGGCACGATGTACCGGCCGCGCTGCGACGCTGGCAGGCACGCTTCATGCCAGCCGGTGCAGGTGCAGGCCCAGCTGTCGCTGTCACTGCAGCAGGACTGCAGGCACACGCGGGTAGCGGCTGGCAAGTCGCCCGCCCCGTGGACGATGCCGGATTGAAGTCTTTGCTGGACGTGTTCGGCGTGAAGGCCATTCCAGACGGCCTGGGCGGTTTTGAGCACAATGCCGCCTTCAACCTAGTCAATCCACAGGGACAACTGGTGGCCGTGCTGGATTGGGCCGATCCGCAGGCCGCCGCGCGGCGCATTCGAGCGGAGATTGGACCATGAACGATGCGGCCCGACACGCGAGGATCCGTGGCTTGGGCCTGGTGCGGCGGGTCCGAATTGCGATCCTGCTCTTGGGCCCTGTACAACAGGACCGCGCTGCAATTCTTCGTACGAGCCCCGTTCGGCCGGGATGAATGGGGTCGAAGAAGGTGACTTGCCGAAGAAAACGGGTCGCGGGGGTGCTGTTATGGCTCCTGTTGGCGCTACCGCCATTGCGCACGCCCCTCGAGGCGGACATGCGCTGGCATATGCTGGTGCAGCTGCCGCTGTTGGTGCTGGCGGGATTGTGCATCGGCCAGGCATGGCGGGACTGGCCGCAGTCAACGGTACTGGAACACGGCCAGGCATGCAGTCGAGCGCGGTGCGCGGTGCGTGACAGGCTGCGCGCGTGGAATCACCAGGGGATCAGCGGCCTGCTGCTGGCCAGTGTGGTGATGGTGCTGTGGATGCTGCCGCTGGCCCTGGATGCAGCGCTGGATCAACCCTGGGTGACGGCCGCCAAGTTCCTGAGCCTGCCGCTGCTGGTGGGCGTACCCTGGGCACTGAGCTGGCCATCGGCCGGCTTGCTGGTGCGCGGGGTATTCGTGGTGGAACTGGTGGCGACCCTGTTTCGCACCGGCTGGCTGTACCTGGCCTCACCCACGCGGCTGTGCACCAACTATCTGCTGGATGCGCAGCAGGCGACCGGGCAGGGCCTGCTGGTGGCGGGCAGTGCGATTTTTCTACTGGCGGTGGCACGCGTGCTGTGGCGTCCGGTCGCAGGCGGGCAGAACCAGCGCACGAAGACCCGAGAACGCGCCATGGCGCCATGGCACCCTACAGTGCCTGTTGCTCATGATAGGCACGCAGGCCGGCGACGTCCAGCAAAGTGAATTCACGCCCACGTATGCAGATCAGCTTGCGCTCGACGAGTTCATGCAGAATGCGTGAGAAGTGCTGCGGTGTCAGATTCAGGCGTGATGCGATCACGCCCTTGGCCACCGGCAGACGCACTGGCACGCCCTGCAGGCCGCCGGACTCGCGCAACAGATAGGCGATGAGCCGCTGGCGCCCATTGCGTACCGTGTAAGCGCCCATGTCGCCTATCATCATGTAGAGATGATGGCTGAGGCTGGCCACGAGATGCTGCGCCAGCGCGGGGTTCTGTACCATGTGCTGCATCATCAGCTCGCGCGGCAGATACAGCAGTTCACTGGTGGCCAAGGCCTCGGCGGTGATGGGGTAGTCGCGCTCCAGGAACATCAGCGCCTCGCCAAAGCTGTCGCCCGCGTCAATGACGCGCATGATGCGTTCGAGCCCGGAATCAGATTCGTGGTAGAGCTTGATCTGACCGCTCACGATGATGTGCATGCCCTCACAGGGCTGGCCCTTCAGGGCGATGATCTGGCCGCGCCGCGCATGAATCGGGTATGCACCCTGCAACAGGGGTGCCAGAACATGCTGTGGGATTCCTTCGAAATACGGGATTGAATCATATGGGATGGGGTGCGTGGCCATGGTATGAGGTATTTTATAGGGCAACCACGAACCGTGGATGAAATGACCGTACACCCATGAACGCCATAGAAATCGAACAGGCCATCACTGATCTTGCGGATCAATTCAATCCCTGGTGCTGAATTGGTCGCAAGTCGCTTGTGCAGTCTGCTGACGGCTGGAAAAATATACCCGTTTCGGGTATATTTTGGACATCAAGATGGCGCGTGTACTCAAGCGAAAGGACTTCGCGCGCTGGCAAGCGAGCGAAAAACTGCCTGATGCTGCCTTGTGCAAAGCGGTTCAGGAGATCGAAAGCGGCCTGATTGATGCGGATTTGGGCGGCTTCCTCTACAAGAAGCGGGTTGCCCGCCCTGGCAGAGGCAAGAGCGGAGGCTACCGTACGCTGCTATCGGCCAGGATCGGTAGCCGCCATGTGTTCCTGCATGGGTTCCCCAAGAGCGACAGGGAAAATATCACGCAGGATGAGAAGAGGGCGCTGCAATTCGCTGGCAAAGTGTTTCTGGATCTGTCCACAGGGGCTTTGTCGAAGGCGTTACAGTCTGGTGTGTTATTGGAGGTGTATTGTGAGCAAGATCATTGAATCCCTGCGTGGTGACCTGGCCGCTCTCCAAAAAACCGGGGCGATCAGCAAGGTAACAATGCGCGAGTACGACGCGATCTGCCCGCCGCTGGTGCGGGAGTTCAACGCCGCCGACATCAAGCGTCTGCGCGAAGCGTTGAAGTTCAGCCAGCCTGTGTTTGCTCTTCATTTGCATACGTCGGCCTCGACCGTGCGCAAATGGGAGCAAGGCGACACCCATCCCACGGGGCCAGCTCTCAAGCTGCTCAATGTCATCGCTGACAAGGGCTTGCAGGCCATCATCTGATACCTGAAAAGGAGACACTGGCACTGGCGACTCGGATTGCCCCTTTCAGCTCACAACATCTTGAAGCCACCTGCCGTGTGCTGGCCGATACCGAGCGCGGTCTGAGCGGAACGCAGATCGAACGCCTGCTGCAGGAAATCGAGGTTGCCGATACGTTACCCGGCATGACCAATTCAACCCCTGGTGCTCCCAGCCGGAGTCGAACCGGCATGCCCGAAGGCGAGGGATTTTAAGTCCCTTGCGTCTACCTATTCCGCCATGGGAGCCCGGTTCCATCATATTGGGCCGGCGCCCATTTTAACCCTGTGCAGCGCGGCCCTGCACGGTGCAGGCCGGCACCACACGGCCCCACGCAGCGCAGCCCTGCGCAACGATGACGCCGCAGAGCACCAGCCTCATTCATGCCGGCAGCATGGCCTGGCCCAGCATCCCGGCCAGGAGCATGACACCCAGCAACACGCAGGCTTCGATCACCAGCACGCCAAAGAAGCCGCCACAAGCCCGTGTATCGCCCGCGGCCAGACGAGGCATCCAGTACCAGCGGTTGCGCAGACCCAGAACGATGGCCAGTGCCATGAGGCCGATCTTGCCCGACAGAATCCATACATAGGACGTACTGTCCCAGTGCTCTGCCGGCCCCAGGGTGCGCCAGGCATCCAGTGCGCCCGTCAGGACCAGCACGGGCACCCCGATCGTCGCGGCATGTGACAGGCGGCGTGCCTGGACTCGCACCTGCGCCAGTGTCAGGTCGCGCCAGCCGGGCCGCAACAGAAGCACCACCCAGACGGGCCCCGTCCAGAGCCCGGCGGCCAGGATGTGTATTGCATGCACTCCCGCGGCCCGGCTGAGCGGGCCCTGATCGGCCGCGTGGCCCGTGGCTGCGCGACAATATGCAAGTGCCAGAAGAAAAACGGCCGCGACCAGAATGGCAGCCTGGTGTGTGGGTGCACCCCCTGTGGTCCCTGCCGTGCGCACGGCCATGCTGCTGCCCATGGCCATGATGCGTTCTGCGAGCAGCCAGCAGGCGGTGAGCAGTACCGAAAGGCCAACCGTGGCGCCAAATGCAGTATGCCGTACCGTGATCCAGACTGCGTCAAGCCATTGTGGCCAGGCGGGCTCGGCCATCAGATAGGCCCCGTTGAACAGGAAGATCAACTGGGCGAGCAGCAGACCCCACAGGAGCCGCCTTCCCAGACGCGCCAGACTGGCCATCTGAGTGGCTGCACCGGCGCTGTGCATGACGACGCGGCCGAGCGCGCCGGCGAGCAGGATATCCTGCATCGCCGCCAGGACCGGCTGCATGGCATGAGCGATCAGGGCCACCGGTGACGGGGCTGTCAGCGTACGCTGAAGGAGTAGGTGCCCTGCATGCGATGGCCGTCGCTGGCCACGGCGACCCAGTGGGCCTCGTAGTCACCACCGGGCAATGCGGCCGGCAGGCTGGCGCACAGTACGTGAGCGTCATTTCGAAGCTCGGCATCGCCCGTATCCAACACGGTGCCTTGCGGGCCCTGAACATTCAGCTGGCTGAAGGCTACCTCGAGCGGGCTGTCGAATTCAACACAAGTTTCAGGCGGGCTGGCGGCGGCCGTGCCCTGGGCGGGTGTCTGGGACACGACGTGGGCATGCGCCCATGCCTGCCCCATGCCTGCCAGGGTCAATGCCCCCAGCAGCAGAACTGTACGTACCTGTAGAGTGAAACCATGCGACATCACTGCGAAACCTTTTATTGAAGCTTAATGCAATGTGGCCAGTTTAACGTCTTTCTGCCCAAGCGCCTGTGCCACGTCATACATGGCCTGATTCAGGATGCGATGCGTGAGTTGATCCGCACCGTGCCCGGCCTTGACTTCGATGTCCGCCATGACCTGGTTGTGCAGGCCGTGCGACAAGGCCTTGTCGAACAGATACCCCGACCACCACGTGCCATCGTCCACCGTGCCGGCCTGCACCAGCACCAGGGCGAGCTTCTGCCCTTTCAGGTCGGCCGGGGCCGTCGGCAGTGTCACACCCGCTTCGGTTGCCCGCTTCAGGCCATCGTTCACCGCGAACGTCATGCCATCGACAAATTGTTTGACCTGATCCGCACCGTATTGTTTGCTGAGTTTCGCGACTTCGGCATTCACCGTGTCCTGGCCCAGCATGGCAACCAGTGCAGTGTCAAAGGAGAAGTGGTCTGCCCCACCGCCGGCCTCGACCAGGGCCGCCGTGACCTCGAGCGCCGGATCGCCCATGTAGGCCGGGCCACCGAACCAGTTCATGGTATGTGTGGTGATGGTCGGCTGCGGTGCCGCATGGGTATCGGCGCTGACCATGACGCCACCCAGCGCCAGCCCCAGGGAAGCTGCCAGCACCCAGGAACCGCGCGACAGGGTCGATGTGATTTTCAGGGTTTTCATGATGATGCTCCTTCGGAAAGGGCCGCAGCGCCGTCATCCATTGGAACTGGACGCCCGGGCACTGAGACCCGACAGATTGGCGGGCAACCCCCCGTCGGGGTACAACGCAGCCAAAGCCTGCAAATCAGGCGCTGGCATCAAGCCGTCCAGCCGCCCCCCAAGGGCCTGGCCGAGCGTCGCCAGCACCAGTTGCTGGCGAATGAAATCAGCGGCCAGTTGCACTACGGCAGGCTGGCGGGTCGTCAAGCCGTGGCTGGCAGCTGACTGCCCATCGGCACCGTGGAACCGGCCGATCAGGGCGGTGTGATCGTCGGCCACCAGAACCAGCCGATCAGACCCGGCCACGGCGGGTACGGCCTGGCGATAGAAATGCCCTTGGCAGCCGCCACAGGCTGTGCCGCATGCCGCCAGACACAGGGACGCGATGCGTACACCGCGCTCGCCGGCCATTTGCAGGGCCTCGGCGAGAAATGCCGCGGCCTCGGGATGCAGTGCCAGCAACAGCCGCTGATGGCACGCATCGACCAGCTGACGCGCCCTGGTGAGAAGTTCCTGCCCTTGCAGATTGAGCACTGCGACCGACTCGGCGCTGCTGCCCCGGCGTTCGAAGGCCTGGCGAGCCGCCTGCAATGCCCGCTGGTGCTGCGCCTGCAGACTGCGCAGCAACGGCTCGGGCGCCAAGGCTACGTAGCGCCGTCCGCCGGCGTGTTCGGCCGGCAAGATGGCACCGCGCTCTACCAGACGCGCCGCCACGGCGTAGATGTTGGCTCTGGGAATGCCGGTCTTCTTGGCCAGTTCATACCCGTTCAATTCGCCTTCAGCCACCAGTGCTGCATAAGCCCGTGCCTCGTACTCGGTAAACCCCAGCTGCTGCAAGGTCAGTGTCGTATCCATGGCGGGCCTGCTGAAACATAAGTAGTTGTTTGTATAGCTACTAGTATAAACCCGGTATGATCTGAGTCAAGAATTTCCGCATATAAGGGTTTTGACTGACACGCGCTGTCGCCCAGGCTCCGTATAATTTTTCTGCGGGCTCTTGGTGGCCCGTAGTCATGTCGTCAGGGGCGAGACCCAAACGCAACGGATCTCGCCCATCCGTTGCAGGAGTCCACCCTTTTGTCATCCTCACCCAACTCAAATCAATCGTCCTCCCCCCCCATTGCCCGAACCAGCATCATTGGCACCGGTACCATAGGCGCCAGTTGGGCGGCACTGTTTCTGGCCCATGGCCTGGAAGTCGTTCTGCATGACCCAGGGCCCGATGCCGAGCCCTTCGCCAGGGCATTCATCACACAGGCCTGGCCCGCCCTGGTCACGCTGGGCATTGCACAGCCCGAAATCCCCTGGCATGCCCTGCGGTTCAAGGCCGATCTTGAACGGGCCGTGGCGGACGCCGATCTCGTCCAGGAAAACGCCCCCGAACGCGAGGCCTTCAAGATCGATCTCTACAGGCAGCTCGACGCAGCGGCACCGGCACACGCCATACTGGCATCGAGCACGTCAGGCCTGCACATGAGCCGCCTGCAGAGCCAGTGCGCGCACCCCGAGCGCTGCGTGATCGGCCACCCCTTCAATCCGCCACACCTCATCCCGCTGGTCGAGGTCGTCGGCGGCCAGCACACGTCCAACGAAACGATCGAGCGCACCATGGCGTTCTACCGCCAGGTGGGCAAGCGCCCGATCCGGATCAACAAGGAAGTCAGCGGGCACGTCGCCAACCGCCTGCAGGCCGCCATCTGGCGCGAAGCCGTGTATCTGGCCGCACAGGGCGTGGCCTCGGTCGAGGACATCGATACGGCCATCACCGAAGGCCCGGGTGTGCGCTGGGCCATTTTCGGCCCCCACATGACCTTCAACCTGGGCGGCGGCCAGGGCGGCATGGCGCATTTCCTGGATCATTTCTCGGGCCCCATGAAAAGCTGGTGGGACGACCTGGGCGAGGCACCACTCGATGAAACCACCCGCGAGATCCTGATCCGGGGGCTGACCGAAGAAAGCCGCGGGCGTAACATACAGGCACTGGCCCAAGAACGCGACGACATGTTGCTGCGGGTCCTCGAAGCCAAACGCGGGAGTCATCAATGAAGCAAGCCAAGAAAGTCATCATCACCTGTGCCGTCACCGGTTCGATCCACACCCCCACCATGTCGCCCTACCTGCCCATCACGCCCGAAGAGATCGCGCGCGACGCCGTGGCAGCCGCCGAAGCCGGGGCCGCCATGGTGCACCTGCACGCCCGCGACCCGCAAACCGGGCAGCCACGCCAGGATCCCAAGCTGTTCGGGCAGTTCCTGCCGATCATCAAAAACCAGACTGACGCCATCATCAACATCACCACCGGCGGCGGCCTGGGCATGACTCTCGACGAGCGCCTGGCCCCTGCCAAGGCGGCCCAGCCCGAGATCGCCTCCATGAACATGGGCTCGTTCAACTTCAATATTTCGGGCGCCGCGGGCAAGATCGACCAGTTCAAGTTCGACTGGGAAAAGCCTTACCTCGAAATGACCAAGGATCTGATCCTGTCCAACACCTTTGCACAGATCGAACGTGGCGTCGCCGAACTCTCCGCCCAGGGCACACGCTTCGAGTTCGAGTGCTATGACGTCGGCCACCTGTACAACGTCGCCCACTTTGCCGACCGTGGCCTGATCAAGCCGCCGTTCTTCCTGCAGTGCATTTTCGGCATTTCGGGCGGCATCGGGCCACACCACGAAAACCTGCTGCACATGCGGGCCATCGCCGACAAGCTGCTGGGCAATGATTACTACCTGTCGGTTCTGGCGGCCGGCCGCCACCAGATGCCATTTGTCACCCTCAGTGCCATTCTGGGGGGCAACGTGCGCGTCGGCCTCGAAGACAGCCTCTACCTGTCCAAAGGCCAGCTGGCGCCCTCGAATGCCGCACAGGTGGCCAAGATACGCCGCATTCTCGAAGAACTCTCGCTCGAGATCGCCACACCCGACGAAGCCCGACAGATGCTGCAGACCAAGGGCAAGGACAACGTGGCCTTCTGAAGCCAGGCACCCGACCACCATCTTCAGCCCCTTACCTTCATTTCAGTCGAACCACGCTCACCGTTTCAACCACCCACGACCTGCGGGCCGTTCTTTCCTACGAGGAACTCATGAAAATTCGCACTCTCACCCTTGCCCTGGCGACCCTGGGTCTCGGGTTTGCCGGGCACGCCCAGGCAGCTGGCTTTTCCGACGACGTCATCCGCATTGGTTTCATCACCGATTTGTCCAGTGTCTATGCCGACGTCGACGGCAAGGCCGGGGCCGATGTCATCCAGATGGCGATCGATGACTTCGGTGGCGAGATCGATGGCAAGAAGATCGAGCTCCTGGTGGCCGACCACCAGATGAAGGCCGATGTCGCCTCTACACGCGCGCGAGAATGGTTCGACCAGCAGAACATGGACATGCTGGTGGGCGGCACCAACTCGGCCACCGGGCTGGCCATGGCTGCCGTGGCCGCCGAAAAGAAAAAGCCGTTCATTGCCGTGGGCCCCGGCGCCACGCAGCTGACCAATGAACAATGCACCCCCTACACGGTGCATTATGCCTACAACACCGAAGCCATGGCGCGCGGCACTGGCATGGCCGTGGTCGAACAAGGCGGCAAGACCTGGTTTTTCCTGACGGCCGATTACGCCTTTGGCCATTCGCTCGAGCAAAACACGGCCAGGGTGGTCAAAGAGGCCGGAGGCCAGGTGCTGGGCCAGGTGCGGGCGCCCCTGTCGACCTCCGATTTTTCTTCCTATCTGCTGCAGGCCCAGCAGTCGGGCGCGCAGATCCTGGGGCTGGCCAATGCTGGCGGTGACACGATCAATTCGATCAAGACCGCCAAGGAATTCGGCATCACCGACACCATGAAGCTGGCCGGCCTGCTGATGTTCGTCACCGACATCAACTCGCTTGGCCTTGAAACCGCCCAGGGCCTCTACCTCACTGCACCCTGGTACTGGAACCAGAACGATGAAGCAAAAGCGTGGTCCCAGCGCTTCATCGAAAAGAACGGCCGGGCCCCCACGTGGGTCCAGGCGGGCGATTACTCGGCGACCCGCACCTACCTCGATGCCGTCAAGGCCACGGGCACCGACGATAGTGACACCATCATGCAGTACCTGAAATCCCACAAGATCAACGACATGTTCGTCAAGAACGGCTATATCCGGCCAGATGGCCTGATGATGCACGACATGATGCTGGTCCAGGTCAAGACCCCGGCTGAATCCAGTGGTCCCTGGGACTACTACAAGACGGTGCGCAATCTTTCAGCCGAATCGGTGTTCGGCCCCGAATCCGCGTCCACGTGTGCCCTGGTCAAGAAATAATGGAGTCTTCGATGTTCGATAAAACCTGCATGCAGGGGCGCAAGGTTCTGATCACGGCCGGGGCCAGTGGCCTGGGTCTCGAAATGGCGCGGCTGTTTTCTTCCACGGGGGCCCAGGTCTTCATTTGCGATGTCGATGAAAAGGCGCTCGAGAAGGCGCATGCCGAGATTCCGGGGATCTGGACCATGGTCGCCGATGTGGCCGACGAGGCCAGCGTGGCCCGCCTGTTCGACCAGGTCACGGCACAGATGGGGGGGCTGGACGTCCTCATCAACAATGCCGGCATCGCCGGCCCGACCGGCTTTGTCGAGACCCTGAGCAAGAAGGACTGGGATCGCACCCTGGCGGTGAACATCACCGGCCAGTTCCTGTGCGTACGTCTGGCGGTCCCGCTGTTGAAGGCATCGGCAGCGGGCGTGATCATCAACCTCTCGTCGGCTGCAGGCCATCTGGGCTTTGCAGGTCGCGCGCCCTATTCCGCCTCGAAATGGGCCGTCGTGGGTTTCACCAAGACACTGGCCATCGAACTCGGCAAATCGGGCATACGGGTGAATGCCATCCTGCCCGGTGCGGTCGATGGCGACCGCATCCGTGCCGTGATCAAGGCCAAGGCCGAGACATTTGGGGTACCGGTCGACCAGATGACCAGCACCTATACCAACCTGGCCTCGCTGGGGCGCATGGTCACTGCGCGTGACATTGCAAACATGGCCCTGTTCGTGGCCAGTGATGCGGCAGTCAACATCACCGGCCAGGCCCTGGCAGTCGATGGCCACACCCAGGCGCTGACCTGACGACAGCCCAGTTCCCGGGTTTGTACGCAACGGCTGCAGGTTCATGCAGGCAGCCTGTTGCGCACAGTCAGCCGCCCCACCTGCGATTCAGCCACTCGAACAGGCCCATGCCCAGCAGCAGGGCGACAAAGAACACCACAGGCTTGAACTGCCCCGTGCCCAGATCCACCAGCGCGGGGCCCGGGCACAGGCCGGCGATGCCCCAACCCACGCCAAACAGCAGGCTGCCGGCGATCAGCCGGCGATCGATCTGACGGTTGGCAGGCAACTTGATCTCAAAACCCAGCGCGCTGCGCGGACGCTTGCGTGCAATGGCAAAGGCCACGGAACCGGCGGCGATTGCACCTACCATGACCAGACCCAGCGATGGATCCCAGCGACCGGCCAGATCCAGAAAACCAAGGACCTTGGCAGGGAAGATCATGCCTGAAATGACGAGGCCGATACCGAAGATGACGCCGGCCAGCAGCGCTGTGAAGAGAGACATGGCAAGACCCTTTGCTTACATACCCAGAAGATGACGAACAACGAGGGTCGTGGCAAAGCCGGCCAGCATGAACAGGGCCGTGGCAACCAGCGACCGTGGCGACAGGCGCGAGATGCCGCATACCCCGTGCCCCGAGGTACAACCCGACCCCAGGCGCGTTCCCAGGCCGACCAGCAGCCCGGCCAGAATCAAGGCGCCGTAGCCCGACGCGATGGGTACCGTCTGCGGCTGCCCCACCAGCATGAACAGCAGTGGCGTGACCAGCAGGCCGATCAGGAAGGCCAGACGCCAGCCGATATCTCCGGAGCGCGGCTGCAGCAGCCCCCCCAGGACGCCGCTGATCCCCGCGATACGCCCGTTCACGAGCAGAAACACCGCCGCCGCCAGGCCAATGAGAACCCCGCCCCCCAGCGCGGACCAGGGTGTGAAGGCATTCCAGTCGATTGTCATGATGCATCCTTTGGACAATACAGGGTGTAGAGCAATGCCAGCACCTGAAGCAGATTGGCGTCGGCCACGCGATAGTGGATGTATTTGCCGGAACGGCGGGTCTGCACCACCCCATCGTGGCGCAGCACGGCCAGTTGCTGCGACAGGGTCGGCTGCCGGATATCGAGTGCTTCTTCGAGATCACTCACGCAGCATTCACCCTGGGACAGATGGCACAGGATGAGCAGGCGATCGGGATTGGCCAGAATCTTGAGCTTTTCGACGACATCAACAGCGGTATGGCGCATGATCTGCGCTGGAAGGGTGGTGGGTATTTCGGACATTTCGGTGCCGGACAGACCTTGAATAATCATCTATTTGTCGATATTATATTGAATGATATATTATTAATCAACAGATTGACTGCCACCAGGAGTGACTCCCATGCCACGCACCATCCAGGCGTTCTTCGACACCGACACCGGCACCATCAGCTACGTGCTGCACGACGGCCTGCATGCAGCCATCATCGACCCCGTGCTCGACTACGATCCGGCCAGCGGCCACACCAGCACACGCATGGCCGATCAGATCATCGACTATGTGAACCAAGAGAAGCTGGCTGTCCAGTGGCTGCTCGAAACCCACGCCCATGCCGATCACCTGTCCGCTGCGGCCTACCTGAAGTCTCGCCTGGGTGGCCAGATCGCCATTGGTGAGCATATCCTGCAGGTTCAGGAAATCTTCAAGAAACTCTACAACCTCGATCGCGAATTCCTGCCCAACGGCAGCCAGTTCGACCGGCTGCTGAAAGAAGGTGAAACGATCGATATCGGCACCCTGTCGGCGAAGATCCTCTGGGTGCCGGGTCACACCCCGGCCGACCTGGCCTTTCAGGTGGATGACGTGGTCTTCGTCGGCGACACACTGTTCATGCCGGATGTCGGCACGGCGCGTGCGGATTTCCCTGGTGGCAGTGCGCAGTCCCTGTACCGTTCGATTCGCAAGCTGCTGGCGCTGCCCGAAAATACGGTGCTCATGCATTGCCACGACTACCCTCCCGAGGGACGCGATCCACTCTGGGCCTGCACGGTGGCCGAACAGCGTGCACAGAACATCCACGTGCACGATGGCGTCAGTGAGGCAGAATTCATCGCCATGCGCGAGGCGCGCGATGCCACCCTGGCACCGCCTCGTCTGATCCTGCCATCCCTGCAGGTGAACATCCGCGCCGGCCAGTTGCCACCCGCCGAAGACAACGGCACCCGTTACCTGAAGATCCCGCTCAACACACTGTGAAGATCTGGCTCGACGCAGCATGAAGCCGCGGCTCTGCAGGCCGGCTACGAATCAGGCTGCAGCGCCACGAGCCGGCCATCACAAGCCGGCTTCACCGGCTGCGCCATTCTTCCAGGCCCGGAAGGACGTGGTTTGCCGCGCGCCCGGTCAGACGCCGATGTCTTCATTCCAGATCGCCGGCTGCGCCCGGACGAAACCCTGCATCAGTGCATGGCAGGCCGCATCCTGGCGCACTTCGACCTGCACGCCACGCGCGCGCAACAGGGCTTCTTCACCCATGAAGCTCTGGTTTTCGCCAATGATCACACGAGGAATGCGATACAGCAGAATGGCCCCCGTACACATCGCACAAGGTGACAGGGTGGTATAGAGAACGGATTCACGATAGATCTGTGCGGGCAGGCGGCCGGCATTTTCGAGCGCATCCATTTCGCCATGCAAAATGGCACTGCCGCTCTGTACGCGGCGATTGTGCCCGCGCCCGATGATCCGGCCCTTGTGAACCAATACGGAGCCGATGGGGATGCCCCCTTCAGCCAGGCCCTGTCGGGCCTCGTCGAGTGCTGCCTGCAGATACGGGTCCATGTGGCCTCTCGAATGCGCAAAATTGCCGACTTCAGGTGCCCGACCGGGCCAGGATGCGGCGGGCACGCGACAGGACGGGCTGGTCGACCATCTGGCCATCGAGCTGGAAAGCCAGCAGACCGGTCTGTTCGTGCTGTGCCAGCACGCGGCGCGCCCAGGCCAGTTCGGCGGCCGACACCGCATGCACGGCATGCACCACCGGCACCTGCTTCGGATGGATGCACAGCATGCCGCCAAAGCCCAGGTCACGGGCCTCTTCGGCAAAGGACTGCAGGCCCGCAGCATCGGAAAAATCAGGATACACCGTGTCGAGCGGATCGGCCAGCCCATGCCGGCGGCTTGCCAGCAGGACCCTGAAGCGCAGTGCCTGCAGAACGGCCTGCGCGGCTGCCGTATGCAGCCGGGTGCCCAACGCTTCCATGAAATCCAGAATGCCGAAGCACAGGCGCTGGACACCCGGTACAGCGGCAATGGCATCGAGCTGATCGACACCCGCAGGGGTTTCCACAAGCGCCATCACGGGCTGCTGCGCAGCCGTCGCCTGGCGCAAGGCCGCATCATCCTCGGCCTTGGGCAGGACCAGCCCCGCCAGGCCGGCCTGGCCCCGACAAGCGGCCAGATCAGCCTCGAACCATTCTGTATCTCCGGCATTGATGCGCACCCAGACCGCTTGCGCGCCACTGCCCAGGTAGGCGGCAAGCTGCTCGCGTGCGGCATCCTTGGCATCGGCTGCCACCGCATCCTCGAGATCCACAATGACGGCATCGGCCCCACTGGCCCACGCCTTGGCCACGCGGTCGAGCCGTGTGGCCGGAACGAACAGCGCGCTGCGCATCAAGGAAACTGCCATCGAATTCACCCCGGTATCATGATTTCAGGACGGCGCACGCACCCGTGTGCGCGCCGCAATGCGCCGCTGCCACTCGCGAGGCCCGCTGCGATGCACGGACTCGCCACGCGCATCGACGGCCACCGTGACCGGCATGTCGCGGACTTCGAATTCGTGAATCGCCTCCATCCCCAGGTCTTCGAAAGCCACCACCCGCGCACTGCGAATGGCCTTCGAGACCAGGTAGGCGGCCCCACCCACGGCGATGAGATAGGCCGCCTGATGACGGCGGATGGATTCGGTCGCCCGAGCGCCTCTTTCTGCCTTGCCCACCATCGCCAGCAGCCCCAGTTCGCCAAGCATCATGTCAGTGTACACATCCATGCGCGTGGCGGTGGTCGGACCTGCCGGACCGACCACTTCATCATGCACCGCCTTCACCGGCCCCACGTAATAGATCACACGATTGCGGAAATCGACCGGCAGGGATTCGCCACGCGCGAGCATGTCGTGGATGCGCTGATGGGCGGCATCGCGCCCGGTCAGCATGCGCCCGGACAGCAACAGGCGCTCACCCGGTTTCCAGGACGCCAGCTGCGCACGGGTGAGCGTATCGAGATCGACCCGGCGGGCCGACTTGAAATCGGGCGCCCAGTGCATGTCGGGCCATTCGGACAACGAGGGTGGGTCCAGTTCGGCCGGGCCGGTCCCATCGAGCACGAAACGCACATGACGCGTCGCGGCGCAATTGGGGATCATGGCAACCGGCTTGGACGCGGCATGGGTGGGATACGTACGAATCTTGACATCGAGCACCGTGCTCAGCCCGCCCAGCCCCTGCGCCCCGATGCCCAGGGCATTGACCTTGTCGCAGAGATCGATGCGCAGTGCTTCGAGTGCCGTCTGGGGACCCCGGGCGCGCAACTGTGCCATGTCGATGGGTTCCATGAGCACCTGCTTGGCCAGCAGCATGGCTTTTTCGGCGGTGCCGCCCACCCCGATGCCCAGCATGCCTGGCGGACACCAGCCCGCGCCCATCGTCGGTACCGTCTGCAACACCCATTCCTCGAGCGACTGGTTGGGGTTGAGCATGGCAAATTGCGCCTTGTTCTCGGAGCCGCCCCCCTTGGCGGCGACTTCGATGTCTACCGTCTGCCCCGGCACCAGTTCGACGTGCAGGACACAGGGCGTGTTGTCACCCGTATTGCGGCGATCGAACAGGGGGTCGGCGACCATCGACGCCCGCAGGGGATTGTCGGCATCCAGATACCCTTGCCGCACCCCCTCATCGCACAGCGCCTGCAGGCTGCGGGCCGTATCGAAGCGCACCCCCATGCCGACGCGCATGAACACATTCACAATGCCCGTATCCTGGCAGATGGGCCGGTGGCCTTCGGCGCACAGGCGCGAATTGGTCAGGATCTGGGCCATTGCATCGCGCGCCGCCGGGTTTTCCTCGAGCGCATGCGCCTGGGCCAGGTGCTGGATGAAATCGAGCGGATGGTAGATGCTGATGTATTGCACCGCATCGCGGATGGATTGAATCAGATGATCTTCGGTAATGAGCGTAGTCATGGCAGAAGCGCAAAGTCAGGGCAAAGGCGCGAGTCAAGGCAGCGAAGCGCAGTCAGGGCAGAGCGACCGCCAGATGCACTTGATGGAGCACCTGTCTGCACGGTACGCGCAAAGCGCCCGTCAAAGCAAATGGCTCAGCACCGCCATGTTTTCGAGCGCCCAGATGCGGGTGATCAAGTGTTCGACCTGGGCCTCGGACACCGCATTCTGCACGGCCGCCAGACGGCGCACCTTGTCCTCGATTTCGGGGCGTGACAAGGTGTTGCCAGGATCACCCTTGGGTACGTCGACCCGCCCGACAAAGGTCTGCCCCGAACGGGTGTGCACGGTGACCCGCCCCAGCCAGCGAGCCGGATAGGCCGCGTCGACCTCGGGATCGAGTTGCATGCGCACACGCGCCTCGAAGGCCCGGATGTCCGGATCGTTCAGGCCGCGATCGAAATCGGCCAGCCCCGCCTGGCGATGCTTGGCAATCAACCCCAGCACCGTGGACATGGAAAACTTGGACTGATGCACGGTGACGGGTGCCACTACCGGGCCCAGCACGTCGATGGCGCCCTGATGGACGTGGGCCACCACGGATTCGATGTCATCGATGGACAGATCATGCTCGATGACCACCTGCAAAAGGGCATCGGCGGCCGGATGTGTATGCCGACAGGACGCGTGATACTTGAACGAGGTCTCGAGCACGGCCCAGCGGCTGCCCAGCCCATCCACCAGACGATCCGGGTCGGCATCCCGGGACATGCCCGCAGCCATGCCCTGCTTTCCTTCCAGGATATGGCTCGCGCCCGTAAAGCCATCACGGGCCAGCCATGCGGCCATGAGGCCATCGGCCGCAGCCTTGGCCGTATGCAATTGCTTGGAGTCCGCCCCGTCGCGCAGGAACTCCCACAGGCCGGCAGCCTGCGTACCGGCGGAACCCAGCGCATGGAGCATCTGGCGTGCATCGAGATGGAGCAAACGACCCGTGGCCACGGCTGCCGCCAGGGTACCCGCCGTTCCTGTGGTGTGAAAAATCCTGTAATGGCTGCGCCCCAGGTATTCACCGATGCGAATACCCGCTTCATAGCCCGCCACCGCGGCCACCAGAAAATCGCGCCCTGAACGCCCCGCGGCCTGGGCGGTGGCCAGGGCGGGTGGGAAGACCACGGCCGCCGGGTGGAACACCGAGCCATTGTGAACGTCATCCTGTTCAACCATGTGCGCAGCGGCGGCATTGACCAGCGCGGCAAACAGCGGGCTCGTGCCCGTACGATCGACCAGGTTTTCGCTGGGCCCCGCTTGCGGACCCATGACGCGTGCATACCGGGCCATGGATTGCACGGGACGTTGCCCCGCTCCGGCTAAAATGGAGCCCAGGCAATCGAGCAGCAGATCTTCGGTACGCCGCAATACGGGTGCCGGGATATCATCGAACTGCAGATTGGCCACGAATCGGGACAAGGTTGCGCTGAGATCCTGCATGGGTGCTCCTGTCGATCTGATCTACATGGATTCTGCATGGGCCAGCCCGGTTTGCCTATTCTTGTTTGCTTAGGGCCGGCTTCGGCATTCCAAAGGAGAAATGCCGCTATGGCAACACACATCAATCTCACCGACATGCAGCTGATGGTGCATGTCGCCAGTGCCCTGAGCCTGACCAAAGGCGCCGAACGCAGCCATCTGTCATTGCCGGCGGCGAGCAATCGGGTCAAGAACATGGAAGCCTACCTGGGCACCCAGCTGCTGTACCGTACCAGCCAGGGGGTCAGCCTGACCCCCTCCGGCGAGGCACTGGTCAAGCATGCCCGTATCGTGCTGCGGCAGATCGAGCACCTGCGGGGCGACATGCGCGAGTTTTCCAGCGGCATCAAGGGGCGGGTACGCGTGTACGCCAACACCACGGCGATGAATGAATTCCTGCCAACCGCGCTCGAACGCTATCTGGTGGCCCACCCGGACGTCAACATCGAACTGCGCGAACGGCTCAGCCACGAAGTGGTGCGCGCGGTCGCCGACGGCGTGGCCGACATCGGCCTGACGGCCCAGGCCAGCGGTGGCGTGGGTGTCCGCTTCCTGCCCTACCGCACCGACCGGCTGGTGCTGGTGACCCATGCGCGCCACGAACTGGCCCGGCAGCGGCGGCATCTTTTCGCCAGCCTGCTCGATCATGATTTCGTGTGCCTGTTCGAGGCCAGCGCCATCCATTCCTTCCTGCAGCAGGCGGCCGAAGACCAGGGCCGACTGCTCAAGAAGCGGGTCGAGGTCAGCAATTTCGAAACCTGCTGTCGCCTGATTGCCGCCCAGGTGGGCATCGGCGTGATCCCTGAATCTGCCGCATCACGCTACGCGGATTCCATGCCCATCGCCATACTCGCCCTGGAAGACGGCTGGGCGCTGCGCAAACTGCATATCTGCGTGCAAGAAGCCTCTGAATTGCCGGCGTTTGCCCGCCAGCTGGTCGATCTTCTGGTGGCCGATGCCGCCGTGGCGCGCCAGACCCAGCACACACCTTAATGTCAATCAAAGCCTGCGTTTGCGAAATAGAGATTGTCGTACCTGCTGGATTGCCGCACCCTTGAGCTTTGCGACGAGGCCCCACCAAGAATACCATGCACCAAGACACCCACAGACACCAGGATATCCGTGAAGCGATCCGCGACTTGTGCGCACAGTTTGGCGATGCCTATTTCCGCAAGGTCGACGAACAGCGCGGCTATCCCGCGGAATTCGTCGAGGCCCTGACCCAGGCCGGCTGGCTGGCCGCGCTGATCCCCGAAGAATACGGCGGCTCGGGCCTCGGGCTCACCGAAGCTTCGGTCATCATGGAAGAAATCAACCGCTCGGGCGGCAATTCGGGGGCCTGCCACGGCCAGATGTACAACATGGGCACGGTGTTGCGCCATGGCTCCGAGCGCCAGAAGCGCGAGTGGCTGCCCAAGATTGCCAGCGGCGAATTGCGCCTGCAGTCCATGGGCGTGACCGAGCCCACCACGGGCACCGACACCACGCGCATCAAGACCACCGCAGTCAAGAAGGATGGCCGCTACGTCATCAATGGCCAGAAAGTCTGGATCTCACGCATCCAGCACTCCGACCTCATGGTGCTCCTGGCGCGCACCACACCGCTTGAACAGGTCAAGAAGAAGTCCGCGGGCATGTCGATCTTCATGGTCGACCTGCGTACCGCCATCGGCCAGGGGCTGACCGTTCGGCCCATCCTGAACATGGTCAACCATGAAACCAACGAGCTCTTCTTCGAAAACCTCGAGATTCCCGAAGAAAACCTGATCGGCGAGGAAGGCAAGGGCTTTCGCTACATCCTCGACGGGCTGAATGCCGAACGCACCCTGATTGCTGCCGAATGCATAGGCGACGGCTACTGGTTCGTCGACCGGGCCAGCAAGTATGCCAGCGAACGCATCGTCTTCGATCGACCCATAGGCCAGAACCAGGGTGTGCAGTTTCCCATCGCACGGGCCTGGGTCAACGTCGAGGCCGCCAGCCTCATGCGCTACGACGCCGCAGCGCGCTTCGATGCCCACCAGGATTGCGGTGCACAGGCCAACATGGCCAAGCTGCTGGCTGCTGATGCCTCCTGGGAGGCCGCCAATGCGTGTCTGCAGACCCATGGTGGCTTCGGCTTTGCGTGCGAATACGATATCGAGCGCAAATTTCGCGAGACCCGCCTCTACCAGGTGGCGCCCATCTCGACCAATCTGATCCTGTCCTATGTGGCCCAGCACGTGCTGGGCATGCCACGCTCATTCTGAAGCGAGAATGCCCATGCTGTCGCTCGAAGGCCTCATCGTCGTCACCCTCGAACACGCGATCGCCGCGCCGTTCTGCACGCGCCAGCTGGCCGATCTGGGGGCGCGGGTCATCAAGGTCGAACGCCCCGGGGCGGGCGACTTTGCACGCGGCTACGACCAGCGGGTGAAGGGCCTGTCCTCCCATTTCGTCTGGGTCAACCGCGCCAAGGAAAGCCTGGCCCTCGATCTGAAAGCCGATCACGCCCCCACGGTGCTCGAGCGCCTGCTGCACAAGGCCGATGTACTGGTACAGAACCTCGCCCCCGGCGCCGCAGCCCGCCTCGGGCTGTCGTACGAGGCGCTGCATGAGCGCTTTCCGCGGCTGATCGTCTGCGACATCTCGGGCTATGGCAACGACGGCCCCTATCGCGACCGCAAGGCATACGACCTGCTCATCCAGAGCGAATCGGGCTTTCTGTCGGTCACCGGAACCGCCGACGAACCCTCCAAGGCAGGCTGCTCGATTGCCGACATTGCCGCGGGCATGTATGCCTACAGCAATATTCTGGCTGCCCTCATCGAACGGGGCAAAACGGGGCGGGGCCGACACATCGAAATCTCGATGCTCGAGGCCATGGTCGAATGGATGTCCTATCCACTCTACTACAGCCACGATGGCGCGCCGCCCCCGGCGCGCAGCGGGGCCGCACATGCCACCATCTACCCCTACGGCCCTTTCCCGGCCGGCGATGGCCAGACCGTCATGCTCGGCCTGCAGAACGAACGTGAATGGCGCGCATTCTGCGATCAGGTTCTGTTGCAACCCGCACTGGCCAGCGATCCGCGCTTCGACAACAACTTCAAGCGCTCCGCCGCACGCCTCGAACTGCGCGCACTCATCATCGAAGCCTTCGCCAGTCTCACGGCCGATGAGGTCATCCTGCGGCTCGAAGCCGCTGGCATTGCCAATGCGCACGTGAACGACATGCGTCAGGTGTGGCATCATCCCCAGTTGCAGGCCCGTGGCCGCTGGACGACCGTCACCAGCCCGGCGGGCGATCTCCCGGCCTTGTTGCCGCCCGGGGCCCGTACCGCAGCAGATGCCAACATAGGCCCGATCCCGGCACTGGGCGAGCACACCCAGGCCATCCTGAACGAACTGGGGCTGGGTCCCGACGGCAGGGCCCGGCCCGTGCCCGGCTGATCCGGATTCTCGACCCCCTCCCCCCGGCTGGCCCCTATACCTACCCTGATTCTGGAGAATACGTGATGCGCGACAATGACCTGACTTCGTGGATCGGCCATACCGACACCTGTACCGACAGCCTGGATGCATTGCATGCCGCCCGGGTGGCACTCAGCATAGGCGATGACCCCGCGCAGTTGGGTCCGCGCCTGCCCCTGCTGTGGCACTGGGCGTTTTTTGTATCAGGCCAGCCCTACGACCTGCTGGGGCACGACGGCCATCCCGTTCAAGGGGGCCCCCTGCCCCCGACGGCGGAAAACCGGCGCCGCATGTGGGCCGGAGGCCGTGTGCAGTTTCATGCGCCGCTGCGCATCGGGGTACCCGCCGAGCGGGCATCCTTGATCACCTCGGTCACCGAAAAACAGGGGCGCACAGGCACCCTGACTTTCGTGACGGCGCAGCATGAATACCGCCAGGACGGCCTGGTCTGCATCCGCGAAGAACAGGACATCGTATACCGGGCGCCCGCCGCAGCCCGGCTCCAGGGTACGCAGCCTGCCCCCGAAAGCGCCTGGAGGCAGACGATACAACCCGATCCCGTCATGCTGTTCCGGTATTCGGCCGTCACCTTCAATGGCCACCGCATCCACTATGACCTGCCCTATGCCCGCGACGTCGAGGGCTATCCGGGCCTGGTCGTGCACGGCCCCCTGATTGCCACCCTGATGGTGCGCGCATTCAAGCAGGCCAACCCCGACACAACCATACGCAGCCTGTCCTATCAGGGCTTGCGGCCGCTGATCGCACCGAGCGCGTTCGAGGTCGGTGGCCGTCTGCTGGATGATGGCAAGGCCCACCTGTGGGCCGCGCAGGACGGCACCCTGGCGCACCAGGGTGAAATCGGATTCTGAAGCCGAAGCCATGCGACGCCCGACGTACCGGGTCGGTGCGCCCGACGCATCGGGCCACCGTCGGGCCTCAGTGAATCGAGGCGTACATGATCTCTTCCGTGGTCACGTCCGTGTTGTCGAACTCTTCGACAATGCGCCCCTGACGCGACACCAGGATACGATCCGACAGCATCATGATCTCGGGCAGGTACGACGAAATCACCACCACGGCCAGGCCCTGATCGGCCAGGCCGCGGATGATCTCGTGGATTTCCGCCACGGCCCCGACGTCCACCCCACGGGTCGGCTCATCGAAGATGATGAGTTCCGGGCCCTGGATGAGTGACTTCGCGATCACCACTTTCTGCTGATTGCCGCCCGAGAGCTCGATCACCTTGGCCGATTCAGTGACCGCACGTACATTCAGCTTGCTTTTCCATTCTGCCCCGGCGGATTTTTCTTCGGACCGGTAGACCAGCTGCTGCCGCCCCCCCAGCTTGGCGAGCTTGCCGGCATAGATATTGCGCGCGCTTGTCATGGTCTCGAAGAAGCCATCGACCTTGCGGTCTTCGGTGATATAGGCAATACCCGCCTTGATGGCCGGAGCCGGCACCCGATAGCGCACCGCCTGATCATTGAACACCACTTTGCCGCCGTGTGTGTAATCACGCTTGAGCACGCCCGCCACCACCTTGAAGGTTTCGGTGCGGCCCGAGCCGATCAGCCCGAAGACCCCGGTGATCTGCCCGGCAAACACCGAAAAGGACGTATTGCGCACCAGGGTGCCCATGCGCAGATTCTGTACACTCAGCACCCGCTTGCCCGCAGGGCGCAACGTTGTCTTCTGCCCATACAACGTGCTGGTGAGATCACGCCCCACCATGGCGCGCACGATGCTGTCGCGATCCAGATTGTCTCTTGCGTCGGTCACCACATGCTTGCCATCGCGCATCACAGTGATGCGATCGGCGAGTTCAAGCGCCTCTTCGAGCGCGTGCGAAATGAAGATGATGGACACCCCGCGCGCCTTGAGGTTGCGCATCAGATCGAAGAAGTACCGTTTCTCTTCGGGCGTCAGCGTTGCCGTGGGCTCATCGAAAATGATGACACGCGCATCATGCAGCACCGCTCGTGCGATTTCGACCATCTGCTTCTGGGCAGCCCCCAGGTTGGATACCATGTGGGTCGGATCCACGTTGAAGTTCAGCGACTGCAGTAATTGCTGCGCCGCAATATAGATGGCCCGCAGGCGATTGACGAATTTTTCCTTGCCCAGGAACAGGTTCTGGCCCACCGTCATGGTTGGCACCAGGCTGGTTTCCTGAAACACCATGGCCACCCCCGCCGACAGCGCTTCGACGGGGTTGCGAAATGACACCGGCTTGCCGTCGATGCGCATCTCGCCCGAGCTCAATTCAACCACGCCCGCCATCACCTTGGTGAGCGTGGATTTTCCGGCACCGTTTTCGCCGCACAGAGCGTGGATCTCACCTTTTTCAAGCGAGAAATCGACCGAGTCTATGGCCGGGACCCCGCCGTACCGCTTGGTGGCCTGGTGCAGTTCGAGTATTGCTGTCATGGTGTCAAGCCTGAGGATTCTGTTCGAAAAGCGGCAGGCGCAACAGGCGCCCCGACCCCTTGGACAGGGCCAGCAAGGACCCCGCGTATTCTTGTGCGGCCACGATGCCGTGATGCACACCGCCGACACGGCTGTGCATCGAAAACAGCGGCGCCAGGTCGGCCGACAGGCGCAGCACCAATCCATAGGACCTGGGCGGTGCCCATGGCTTCAGGATGCCCATCTGGCGCACACTGCCCTGCTGCAGGGGCTCGAGAAAATCCTGCCCTGAACTGAATGCCGGCGCGATCCAGTAGCGGGGTTCGACCGTGCTCATCATCTCTTTGCGAAAGACGTCTTCGCGCAGGACGAATTCGAGCAACTGACTGCGCGGTGCAAAAATGCTGAGCCAATAGCCGCCCCCCGATGCCGGGGCAATGCGCCCGGGATAGCCCGGGATCTCGCTGAGCCCCGCCTGCATCCGGCCGTCGCGCAGGACCTGCACCCTGTGTGCCCAGCTTTCCGAAGCCAGCACCCCATCCTCGTGCATGCAGACGCCAAAGCAGTACGCCAGCCCCTGAGCCAGAACCCGACATGAATCATCGCGTGGATCGTACGCCAGCACACGCCCACTGCGGCCATGCGTGAGGAGATCAGCCGTCCATTCATCGCAGGGCACGGCATGCGAGCCTTCGCTGAGCAGCAGGGTGCCATCCGGCCCTTCGGACAGGGCATTGATGCACTGGATCGGATGACCACCGAATGACTGCACATGCCGGCCCACCTGAGGCCCGGCCAGGAACTGCAGGCCCTGCGATGTCGCCGCCACCAGGTTGCCATGGCAGACCGCCAGTGCCTGGGCGCGCGCCTGCAGACCGATCGTATCCTGCACGCGGCCATCAGCCCCGATCAGCAGGACTTCGGGACCCGCCGCCACATACAGCTGCCCATGGGCATCGATGGCCAGGTCTTCGAGGCCCGGGCGTTCGAAAAAAACTTCGGCGGTCTCGAGCAGATTGTTTGGCTTGAGTGCGCCATCCAGGACGGGCACCGAGGTATCGGCCTCACCTGTGCCGAAGAAACGGTCGCGTGCGCGCTTGAGTGTCTTGAGCATGGGATCAGACCTGTTCTATGGGATGCTGCATGAAGTCTGGATCGGCATGATCCAGCCTGTACCGGCCGATGCGATTGTTGGAAATACCCCCCAGATAGAGATAGCCCCGATGTTCGCGCATGGACGTGATCATCGGGTGGTTTTCGCCGCTGCGGTCCCAGTAGGATTCGAGCACGCGGCCGGACTCATCGCACTTGATCACGCAGCCGACATTGATGTTGGGCGCCAGCCATTCATCCTGCCCCAGGCGCTTGACCATACGGCGGCGAAAGGCCGGACTGCGCATGGCCAGATCAAATGACGGGCTGCGCATGCCCATGATGGCGATCCAGTAATTGCCGTCGGACGCCCGGTTGATGTTGTCGGGGTAGCCCGGCAGATCGGGGATGACGACTTCGACCTGCCCCTTGCGCGGCCCGTCGAACCAGTAGCGGCTGATGCGACATGCCCAGCTTTCTGCGAACAGCAGCGACTGGCCGTCGGAAGCCATGCAGATCCCGTTGGGAAACACCAGATTCTTGAGGGCGGTATGGGTACGCCCAGTGGCCGGGTCATAGCAGATGATGCGCCCGTTGCCCCGCCCCTCGAGACTGTCGATCGGCCATTCATGCATCTCGTAGCGCACGGTGGCTTCGGAGAAGAAGATCCGGCCATCCGGTGCGATATCGAGGTCATCAGCCAGCCGCAGGCGACTGTCATCGACGACGGACAACAGGGAACGGCCCGTTTCGTCGGTTGCCTTTTCAACGGCGCGATCCTTGCGCCGGATACAGTACAGGCCCATGCCGCCCACACAGACATACAGATCGCCGACCTTGTTGAACGCCATGCCCAGAGGCTGGCCGCCGATGTGTGCGTAGAGTTCCATGCGCTGATAATCCGGCGCAAAAAACCGCATGATGTCCCCGTGCCGCGTGCCACAATAGAGGTGGTCGTGCTCGTCCAGAATCACGTCTTCGGGGGACTCGACCATGCCCAGGCCGATCAGTTCGGTCTGCCCGAGCTTGTTGTTGACCGCATACGGCGAGCCCGATGCCTTGCTGGTTGCCGGTGCGCCAGGCAGGGGCAGGTAGCCCGGACTGACGTAGAGTTCGCGCAACGCCTTGCCGCGGTTCTTGAACCAGCGGATATCGAGAGTGACGGCGGCGATCATGATGAATGCAAGCGTCATGCGGATGTAGCCGGCCGGAACCGACAGGCCGCGCAGGCTGTTGGTGACGATGAGCACGATGAGCGTGCCCAGCACGGCCTTCGCCACCGACCCCTTGCCTCCGCCCAGCCGGATGCCGCCCAGCAGGGCTGCGGCGAGCACCACGATTTCGATGCCCATCCCGGTATCGGCACTGCTGCTGTCGACCCGCGCAGCAAACAGGATGGCCGCAACGGCCGTGAATACCCCCGACGCCACATAGGCGGAGGCCGCGATCCGGTTGACAGGCAGGCCCGAGTTATAGGCGGAACGGCGCGACCCGCCAACGGCCATGATGTGCCAGCCACCGCGCATTCGCGTAAGAAAAATATGGAACAGGATGGCAACCACGATGAAAATCCACGTGGAAATGGGCAAGGCCAGGAAAGTATCGTTGCCCAGTTCATCCCAGAGATCGGAATCGGGGATCGTGGAGGCGATCTCGACCGCCCAGTTGAACTGGATCAGATTGAATATCGCCCTGAACACGATCAGCGTGACCAGGGTGGTGAGAAAGGCGCGCAGCTTCAGGTAGCCGATGAGCACGCCATTGACGGCCCCCATCAGCGCTCCACATAGCAGAGTGGCCCCCATGGCCGGCAGGGCAGCCCATTCCTGCACATGGATGAGGTACAGGACCACGACATTGCAGATAGCATACATGGACCCCACGCTCAGATCGATCCCGCCCACAATGAGCACCAACGCCATGCCGAATACGATGAAGCCGATCTCGCTGGCTTCGCGCAACAACACGGAAATGGAGCTGAAGGCAAGGAAATTGTCGACCACCGAGGCAAAGGCCGCGACGACCACCACCAGAACGAGCAGCGGAACCGCCGTCTCCATCCATTGCTTCGCCAGCAGTTCGCCAATGGCCCGATCCGGCCAGTAGCGATAGCGAAGTTTCTTTATCGTATCCATGCGTCTCACATGCGGTTGTTCAGATGGAGCGCCCCATCGACAGGGCGCCCGGTGACCTGTTGATTACTGGTGTACGGTTTCGAGGGACCAGCAGCGCTTGTCCTTCAGATCATCCTTGCCGATGTCCATCAGCGGGGAATACAGGGCAACCTTGAGTTCACCCGCCTTGTATGGGCTTTGCAGGGCCATTTGAATGAGGTTGTTGACATCGCGCCCCTGCCCCGGCACGTTGAAGCTGATGTAATTGTTGAACTTGTCTTCCTGTATGGCCTTGCAGGCATAATCGCTGAAGCCGCCGTTGGTCGACAGGAACACCTGGCCGGTCTTGCCTTCCTGGGCGATCGCAGCCGCCGTACCCATGTCGGGGATGTCCCAGACGCCGATCACGGCGCAGAGATCGGGATGCTGCTTGAGCGTGACCTCGGTGATGGACTTGGCCTTGGAAGATTCGTAATTGCCCACCGATTGCCGCGCCACGATCTGCATTTCGGGGTGCTGCGCAAAGACGTTGTTGTAGCCCTCTTGCAGGTACACCGTCCACGGGGCCGTGGTGGGCCCGTTCAGGATCAGCACCTTGCGGGACGTGTCCGGCCCGCAATGATCGACCACCGACTGGGCCTGCATCTCGCCGATGATGGTGGCATCGCCCCCGGCAAAGCCCGTGGTCATGTGCAGGCTCTTCATGTTCATCTGGACCACCTGGATGCCGGCTTCTTCGAGCTTCTTTTCCATCTTGGCGTATGAGGTGACATCGGGATTCTGGATCACCACCACGTCGGGCCTGGGATCTTCGGTGAGCAGCTGCGTCAGGATCTGCACGCCCGCCGAGGTATCGAAATTGGCATTGCGCACTTCGTAGTCATAGCCGAGGCGTTCAGCCTGCAACTGCATGATTCTGGACCACGCCTCGGTCAGGTCGAGCCCCATGAAGACCGGCACGAACACGACCCGCTTGCCCTTGTACAGATCGTAATACCGCGCGCGCTCGGGGTCCTTGATGGCCCCTGAGCTCTGTGCCCAGGCCTGGCCGGCCAGGCAGAGTGCCAGCATCATGGCACCGAGAGCAGCCAGGGATCGGCCCGGGAGCCAGCCGCGGAATTGCATGCGAGAAGTCGTGTTCATGACGGATTTCCTTGATTCCAATTATTGATGCAGCGTATCGACCGACCAGCACTCATGGCTGTCGGCGTCTTCCTGGGTGTAGACGAACAGCGGCGTATACAGCGCCACCTTGAGTTCACCGGGCTTCTCGGGGCTCTGCAGTGCCATCTGGATGAGGTCGTTCACATCGCGACTCTGACCCGGCACGTCGTAGCTGACATAATGGTCAAAGCCGCCGGATTTCAACCCCTTGCAGGCGACCTCGCCACCGCCACCGCTGGTGGACACCAGCGTCTTGCCAGTGCGACCGGCGTCCTTGATGGCTGCAGCCGTCGCCAGATCGGGGATATCCCAGACACCCATGACCGCACACAGATCGGGATGCTGCTTGAGCGTGACTTCGGTGATCGACTTGGCCTTGGACGACTCGTAGTTGCCTATGGACTGACGCGCCACGACCTTGATGTCAGGATGCTTGTCGAGCACGTTGTTGTAGCCTTCCTGCATATAGACCGTCCAGGGGGCCGTGGTCGGGCCGTTCAGGATCATGATCTTCTGCGACGTGTCGGGGCCACACTGGTTGACCACCCATTCGGCCTGGGTTTCACCAATCACCGTGGCGTCGGCCCCGGCAAAACCCGTGGTCATGTGCAGGCTCTTCATGTTCAACTGGATGACATAAATGCCGGCTTCTTCGAGTTTTTTCTCGATCTTGGCATATGAGGTGACATCGGGGTTCTGGATCACCACCACGTTGGGTTTGGGGTTTTCGTTGAGCAACTGCGTCAGGATCTGCACCCCGGCTGAAGTATCGAAATTCGCATTGCGCACTTCGTAGTCGTAGCCCAGGCGCTTGGCCTGCTGGCTCATGACCTCGGACCAGCCTTCGGTCAGGTCGAGCCCCATGAACACGGGCACGAAAACCACGCGCTTGTCTTTGTAGGTCTCATAGTATCGGGCCCGTTCAGGATCCTTGATGGCCCCTGTACTCTGGGCGAACGCCGCCCCCGGCGCCATGACCGACAACGCGGCCACGGAAAGCCCCAGCGCAGCTGATGCCAGCAGTCGCCCCCAGGGGCGGGCGGGTGATGCACGGAATTGATTCATGAATGTCTCCTGAAGTGAACCAAACTGTTGAACTGGCCTTTGTGAATTGAAATCGTGTTTCTGGCCTTGTGGATGGAAATGACAGGCCCCGGGCCCAGTGGATCGGGACATCTGTTTCAGGCCGGGAGAATCAGATATCGCCTTGCTGCGCCGTCTCCTCGTTGCGGGGATTCAGGATGCTGTCGAGCGCAATGGCGATCAGCAGCACGATGCCCTTGAACAGGTTCTGGACATCCAGCGTGAGGTTGAGGATGGTCATGCCGTTGATGATGGTTCCTACCAGCAAGGTGCCGACCACGACACTGAGCACCCCCCCACGCCCACCCGAGAGGCCCACCCCACCGAGCACGACGACCAGGATGATGTCGTAGATCAACGACAGGTTGTAGATGCGCGTGTCCATGAGGCTGTTGGACGACGCCATGACCAGGCCGGCCAGCACCGCGATCAGGGCAGCCAGCACATACTGGAAGACCATGATGGGCCGCACCGGCATGCCCGTGGTTCGTGCGCCATTGGGGTTGTCTCCGATCGCGTAGATGAACAGGCCCACTTTGGTATGCTTCAGAAACAGCCAGACCCCGACCGCCACCAGCGTCACGATGACGATGCTGCTGGGGATGCCGGCAATATCCGCCCCTCCCAGCCACAGAAGGGCGTTCATCTGGTCGGGCCAGGGCACCATGTCGGATTTCAGTATGCCCACCTGCCCCAGGCCAGCCAGCCCGAGCCCCATGGCCAGCGTGACGAACAATGCGGGAATTTCGGCATAGGCCACAAAAATGCCATTGAGTACGCCCACGAGTGCGGCAAACAGCAGCCCGATCAGCAGCGCCGGCCAAAGCCCCACACCTGAGCCCGCGAGCGTCATGATCAGCGCCGTGGGCACCGCCATGGTGGCGACCATGGACAGATCGATCCCGCGCCCGATCACGACGATTGCCATGCCAAGACCCAATATGCCCAGAACTGAAATGGAGCGCAGCATCGCCACCAGATTGCCAAGCGACGAGAACCCCGGCAGTGCGATCGTGAATACGATGAACACCAGCACGAAAAGCAGAAAGACAATCGCCTGTTGATCAAGCTTGATGGCCTTTCTTTTCAAGGTGCCTGATTGCGCCGATTTTTTTGCCGGACTCACGAGACGCCCCCCATGATGCGATTCATTGACATCGGAGCAGTCGAACAGCACGGAATTTCATGCATAGCCATTAACCCGCAAATATCCAGTCGAACGATAAAATTCAGAAAGGCAAACTCTAGCAATATGAAAAAAACAACTCAATGCGTGTTTTCCCGCTATATTGCAGACCCATCATTCGATATTCAAAAGACCCGCTTCCAAAAACAGAAAGCCCAACCCGGGATATAATGGAAGAAACCCCTGATTGAAAGAAACTCCCGATCGCGCCAGTTTGAATATCGACTTCAGGTTTCAGGCATGATTCAGGCTTCAAGCATGATGCAATCGCGCAGACCCGAACCCGAGGCCAGGTGATCGAAACCCTCGTTCACCTGATCAAGCGTGAATACCTGGCCCAGCAATTTGTTCACGGGCAGTTTTCCACCCAGGTACAGATCGATATAGTGCGTGATATCGATGGCCGGCACCCCGGAGCCCAGATAACTGCCCCGGATGTCGCGTTCTTCACCAACCAGCTGGGCCAGCGGCAGCGAAAAAGTTGATTTCGGATGTGGCAACCCCGAAGTGATGGTGGTGCCGCCACGGCGGGTCAGCCGATATGCGGCCTCAAAGGCGGCTACGGCACCTGCCATATCGAAGCCGAAATCCACCGGCCCACCGGCCGCTTCGAGGCGATCGGCTTCGGTGGTGACGACCCGGGGGTTGATGACGTGCGTCGCGCCCAGGGTTTTGGCCAGGGCGAGTTTTTCGTCGCTGAGGTCGACCGCCACGACCCGCCGTGCCCCGGCTGCAACCGCCGCCAGCAGGGCACTGAGACCCACACCCCCCAGGCCAACGACCGCTGCCGTCTGCCCGGCCTTGATGTGCGCCCGGTTGATCACGGCCCCCGCGCCCGTGAGCACGGCACAGCCGAACAGGGCGGCCTCGCGGTGCGAAATCTCGCGCAATACCTTGATGCAGGAATGGCGCGACACCACTGCATAATCGGCAAAGCACGACACCCCGACGTGGTGGTTCAGATCCCCGCCCTGCTCATGCAGCCTGCGTTCACCACTGAGCAGCGTACCCTGGGCGTTTGCCTGGGCACCGGGTTCGCACAGCGCGGGACGCCCCTGGCTGCAGGGCACGCAATGGCCACATGTGGGCACGAAGTCTGTCACGACATGATCACCCACCTTGAGATCCGGCACCCCCGCACCGAGTTCCACCACTTCGGCAGATGATTCGTGCCCCAGTACCATGGGCATGCCACGCGGCCGGTCGCCGTTGATGACCGAGAGATCGGAATGGCACAGCCCGGCCACCTTGATCTTGAGCAGTACTTCGCCCGGCCCCGGCGGATCCAGTTCGACTTCTTCGATCTTTATGGGACGGCTCTGCGCATACGGGGCTGCCAACCCCATCTGGCGCAACACGGCTGCACGAATCTTCATGCCTGACTCCTGTTCTGTAAGACTGATAGCGCGGTCAGGCCGGCGGAGGTTTGCTTCTCCAGCCGGCACTGACACCCATTTCCGCACACGAATCAGATCGTGCGCCCCCCATCGACCGGGAATTCGACACCCGTGATGAATTCGGCCGCGTCGCTGGCCAGAAAAGTGGCGACCGCCGCGATATCAGAGGGTTTGCTGAAACGCCCCAGCGGAATGGTGGACACGAACTTGGCCCGGTTCTCGGGGGTGTCGGGCAGCCCCATGAAGGCCTCGAACAGGCCTGTGACCCCCATGACCGGGCAGATTGCATTGACCCGGATCCGGTCGGGCGCCAACTCGATGGCCATCGAGCGCGACAGCAGATTGACCGCCCCCTTGGATGCGTTGTACCAGGTAAGCCCCGGGCGCGGCCGAATCCCGGCGGTGGAGCCCACATTGAGGATCACGCCGCCGCCCTGCTTGCGCATGACCGGCACGATGGCCCTGGAGATCAGATAGATCGACTTGACGTTGACATTGAAGACGCGGTCGAAGGTTTCTTCATCCACATCCAGCATGGGCTGGTTCTTGTGCGTCGTACCCGCATTGTTGACGATGATGTCGATGCGACCGAATTTTTCGATCGTGCGCGTGACCATGTCGGCCACTTCGGCCGCAGACGTGATGTCGACCTTGACGGCCAGCGCCTGCGGACCAATGGCCGAAGCCACGCGCTCGGCACCCTGCTGGTTGATGTCGGCCACCACGACCTGAGCGCCTTCCTCGGCGAACATCTGCGCAATGCCTTCGCCAAAACCGCCACCGGCGCCCGTGACAATGGCGACCTTGCCGCTGAGTTGATTTCCGGACATGCATGTACTCCTGTGAGGATCCGTACCGGGCCGTGCATACAGCCCGGGAAAGACCATGATTTGAATTCGATCCATAATGGATCGACCTGTTCAGTAAAGCCCCTGACGGCCTTGACCACCGCCATGACCAGGCCGACACACCCGTGACGGGGAACAAGAGCGTGGCCGAATGTCAGCCCTGACCCATGCCGGTGTCCGGCCATCTTTCATTATCGTAGAAATCAGCGGCTGCCTGCGTCAATTTTCTTTTTCTTAAGCAGCGCTTCACCAAATGCTTATCGGTGATAACCCGCTCACGGACAGCAGACCTGCACCCGGATCCTGTTCCCGACCCGGATCGCCGGCGCAGCCCCGATGCCGTGCTCAGCGGGTCCGCTCGAGCACCAGCAAGGGATCGATGCGCACATCGAACCAGGTCATGCCCCAGTGCAGATGCGGGCCGGTTGCCCGCCCGGTGGCCCCGGCGCGACCAATCACCTGGCCCTGAACCACCGTGTCGCCAACGGCCACGGCCAGTTTCGACAGATGCAGGAAATTGGACCCGATGCCGTAGCCGTGATCGATCAGGATCGTGCCCCCCGTCAGATAGAGATCCGGGTCGGCAAACACGACCCGGCCGCTTGCCGGGGCTTTCACCGCCGTGCCGGTGGGCACGGCGATGTCCATGCCCGAATGGGCGGCACCTGGCGTGCCGTTATAGATGCGCTGGTTGCCGAACCGCCCCGACACCCGCCCCTGGACCGGCCAGATGAATGCCTGGGCGAAACCGGTATCGTGGCTGCTGGTTGCCCTGGCCGCCGCCACGCGTTGCTGTTCGCGCCGAATGCGGGCGGCAATCGTGGGGGGTGGAGACACGGTTTTCGGTGGCACCCCATTGACCCGCTCGACGGGCCAGTCGCGTGGCACGATGGCGATCTCCGCCGTGCGGGGTGCGGCACCCGGCGCGCTCACCGTCAGCCGGGCGGGCCCGCTGGCATCGCGTGCCACGCCGAATACGACCGTGCCGTAGCCGGTGACGTCGAGTGGCCGATCGCCATACATCACCTGGCTGCCAGAAGGGACCTTGCCGACCACCATCGCCCCCTGCTGCACCTGCCGGGGAAAGACGATATCGGCATCCGCGGCCGATGCCGTACCCAGTGCCAGCAGCCACGCGCACAGCATGGCAAGAAACGGCCAGAACCTTGAAAACCGCATGCGACGCATGGACCACCACCCTGGAACAGAACAGCCTGCCTTGCCTCAGTGTACCGTGCGCCGGTCGTCGATCAGGGCGACATCGGCTGGCCATTCTTCGTCGCCTGCAATCTCCACTTCGCAACGCAACCGGGTAAATTCGCGCATCGCGCTGGCCAGCTGGCCCTGCAGGCCTTCAGCCGGATTGCGGACCTGCACCTTGAGCACCATGTGGTCCTTGCCGATTTCACCCGTGATCACCAGCGTGGCCCGCTCGATCTCGGGAAACCGTGCCAGGGCCTCGCGAACCTGCTCTGGCCGGATGAACAGCCCACGCACTTTGGTGGCCTGATCCGCACGCCCCAGCCACCCCCGAATGCGCACATTGGTGCGCCCGGTCGGACAGCGGCCCGGCAGGATCGCCGACAGGTCGCCCGTGCCGAAACGGATCAGCGGATACACCGGATTCAGGACGCTCACCACCACCTCACCGATCTCGCCATCGGGCACGGGCTGCAGCGTATCCGGATGCACGATCTCCAGAATGACCTGCTCATCAACGACCATCCCCTCACGCGAGCGGGTTTCGTAGGCGATCAGACCCGATTCGGCTGTTGCGTAGCACTGGTATGCATCGACGCCATGCGCAGCCAGCCATTCGCGCAGACTCGCCGGAAAGGCTTCGCCGCCGACCATGGCCTTGGTCAGGCTGGCGATATCCGCCCGGCCTGCGATGGCCTGTTCGACCAGCAGGCGCAAGTGGCTGGGCGTACCGATATAGCCACTGGGCCGCAGATCGGCGATGGCCTGCAGCTGCAGTTCGGTTTGCCCCACACCGGCCGGGAAGACCGTGCAACCCAATTCGGCCGCACCGCCCTCCATGATGAATGCACCCGGTGTCATATGGTAGTTGAGGGCATTGTGCACGAGATCGCCGGCCCGAAAGCCTGCGGCGAACAGCGCCCGGGCCATGCGCCAATAATCCGCACTGCGCCCCTGGGGTTCGTAGATGGGCCCGGGGCTGGCGAACACGCGCGCCAGCACCGGACCATAATGTGCCGTCGCAAAACCGCCAAATGCATCGCCCCCCTGCCCGCGGGCCTCTTGCTGCCATTGCAGCAACTGCGCTTTGCGGACCACCGGCAGGCGCGCCAGGGCCGCGCGGTCCGTCACATCTGCAGGGTCTATGCCCTCGAGCACGCCAGCCCAACGCGGGCTGGCTGCCTTCGCGTGGCCGATCAGCTCACGAAGCGCCTTGAACAAGCGCTTTTCGCGCTCTTCTGGCGTTTCGGTCTCGTGCGCATCGAAAAATGAAGTCATGCGCCGGCTCCCTGACTCGTGTTGCCGGCAGGCGCCAGAGAATCACCGAACGTGAAACGGACAAAATAGTCGATTGCCCCTGGATTGCTCATGGCATCGAGGTTCACCACTGTTTCGGGGGCCGCCCCCGTGAGCAGCTTGCGTACGGGCACCTCCATTTTCTTGCCGGTGAGCGTATACGGCACCGCCGGTATCGAATGAATCTCGTCGGGCACGTGCCGCGGGCTGCCTTCGTCGCGCAGCTTGGCCCTGATGCGCTGCTTCAGGCCCTCATCGAGCACCACGTCCGGCTTGGGCACGACAAACAGCGGCATGATGAAGCGCCCGCCGGGCAGCGCGCAACAGACGACGAGGCTGTCGGCGATTTCGGGCATTTTCTCCACGATCTGATAGATCTCTGCCGTGCCGATACGGACCCCATGGCGGTTCAGGGTGGAATCCGAGCGGCCATAGATGCAGCAGCCGCCGCGATCGTTGATCTTGATGAAATCCCCGTGCCGCCACACGCCGGGATACACATCGAAGTAGGCCTCGTGGTAGCGCTGGCCATCGGCATCATTCCAGAAGCACAATGGCATGGATGGGAACGGTTTCCTGATGACCAGCTCACCCACCTCGTCGACCACCTCGTGGCCATCGTCGTCCCAGGCCTGCAGATCGATGCCCAATGCCCGGGCCTGTATCTCGCCGGCATGCACGGGCAGCAGCGGGACCGATGTCACTAGGCAGCTGCAGGTTTCAGTGCCCCCCGATTGCGAACTGAACCAGCAATCCGGTGCCACATTGTCATAGAACCAGGCGTAGATTTCGGGCCCCACCGGTGAGCCGGCAATGATCGTCGCCTCGATCTTCAGGTTGAAGCGATCCTTGGGCACCACCCCGGTCTTGCGCATCAGCTGCATATAGGCTGCACTGGATCCCAGATAGGTGACGCCCGCGTCCTGCGCGAGTTGCCAGATGCGATCGGCGTCCGGAAAGGTCGGGCTGCCGTCATAAAGCACGATCGCCCCGCCACCCAACAGCGCCGCCACCGTGAGATTCCACACCATCCACCCCGTGGACGAGTAAAAGAACATCACCGAGTCAGGGCCCAGATTCATGTGCAGGCAGATCAGCTTGTAATGCTCGAGCACCATCCCCACATGGTTGTGCACGATGGCCTTGGGCAGGCCCGTGGTCCCCGACGAAAACAGGACCCAGAGCGGATGGTCGGACGGCACCCGCGCGTATTCGAACCGATCGCGCACAACAGGGGGGCCATCGAAGAGCGAATTCCAAAGGATGCCCGCCGGTACGATGGCATCCTTGCGCGCCGGATCCAGGACCGGGATGCACACGACGTGCCCAAGTGTCGGCAGCCGGTGCACGATATCCCGGACGTGGCTTTCACGCGACCAGGCCTTGCCATTGAACTGGTAGCCATCGCAGGTGAAAAACAGTTTGGGCTCGATCTGCCCGAAGCGATCCACTACGGTTTCCACCCCGAATTCCGGAGAGGCGGTGGACCACACTGCGCCCACCGCCATACAGGCGAGCGCCGCCACCACGGTTTCGGGAATGTTCGGCAGATAGGCGACGACCCGATCACCCGGCTGCAAGCCCATGGCGCGCAGCCGCGTGGCCAGAACCATCACCTGCCGCTCGAGTTCCTGCCAGGTCAGCGTCGCCAGGCCCGACTGCTCGGAAGCGTAGTGAATCGCGACCTTTCCGGGCGGCGCATGCCTGGCGGAGCGCAGTATGTGTTCGGCATAGTTGACGCGCGAGCCTTCGAACCAGCGCCCCCCGGGCATGGCCAGGGTATCCAGCACCTGCTCGGGCACTGAATCCGACGCGATGGAGAAATAGTCCCAGAGGGATTGCCAGAACCCGTTCAGGTCCTCGACCGACCAGCGACGCAGCGACTCATAGTCGTTGAATTCGAGCCCGCGCTCGGCGGCCAGCCAGCGCATGTAATCGGCCATTCGCGTGCCCTCGGCCCAACCGGGGTCGGGTGTCCACAACAGATCACCTTCATTGGCCATCTTCGGACCCTCCGTTTTCGTGCCGCACCGCCGCAACCCAGGCCGGCTTGCGTTTCTCGAGAAAGCTTGCCATGCCTTCTGCTGCTTCTGCGGAGTCCCACATGCCAATGACCTGGCCTGGCGTATAGGACAGCGCCTGTTCAAAGCCCAGATGGGCAACGTGCGCAATCAACTGCTTGATCTTGCCCACAGCCTGGGGCCCGCACTGCAGCAGCAAGCCGATTTCCTCTTCGATGGCGCGGTCCAGTTCCTGTGGGGCAACCACACGATCGAGCAGCCCCACCGAAAGGGCCTCCTGGGCATCGAAACGCCGGCCATTGAGAAAGTAGCGCCTGGCCTTCGCCGCCCCGCCCAGGCGCCGCATCACGTACGGCGAAATCATGGCCGGCATCAGGCCCAGGCGGGCCTCGGTAATGGCAAAGACCAATGAATCGACGCCTATGGCCAGGTCACAGACCGAGATGAGCCCCAGCGCACCGGCGTAGGCCGGCCCCTGGATGCGGCCGATGAGCAGCTTGGGCAAGGTGTCGAGCGCCTGCAGCCAGCGCACGAACTTGTCTGCCTCGGCCGCCTTCTCTGCCGTGCCGGCTTCACGCTGTGCCAGCTGGTACTTGAGATCCGCGCCTGAACAAAAGCTTTTCCCGGCACCCGCCAGGACGACCGCCCGCACCGCATCATCAGCCGCAAGACGCTGGGTGGCCTCCAGGCCCTCTTCCCACATCAGGCCATTCATGGCGTTGTGCACCTCGGGCCGGTTGAGCGTCAGCGTTGCAATGCCCCGCGCATCCGTTTCCAGTGCAATCGTCTCGTAAGCCATCGTTCCTCCATCCACCTTGCTGCATTCCTGAACCCTGTGGCCGGACAGGCCTGCCCGGCCACGCGTACGTTTACTTGCCGGATCTGGCAAATTCGGCCGACTGCTCCTGAACCAGTTCATCGACCACGTCGGTATAGGCCGCAAACCAGTCGGACTGCGGCACCCACTTGCTGCCATCCCACATATCGACGCGCGTCTTGCCGCCACCGCCGTGATCCTTGGCGGTCACGGTCACCGGTGCAATGAAGCCGTTCGCATCGAAATCCTTCAGGCTTTCCAATCCGAGCTTGATCTTCTCGGGCGTCAGCGGCCAGCCTTCGTTGAGAATGGCCTGGCGTACACCTTCGAAGGCCACGGCATAGGTCGACAAGCCATTGTTGTAGTAGATGTCATCCAGCGTCTTCGGATCGCCATTGCCCTTGCCCGCATCGTAGACCTCTTTCTGGATGCGCTGCATCATCGGGTGATCCCGACCGCCCACGACGTTGGTGCCGCGGCGCAGGCCCTTGGCTTCTTCAGCGCCGATATTGTTGATATCGACCTCATTGAGCCAGTTGACCGTGATCAGCTTGTCCATCGGAATCCCGTTGCGCTTCATTTCACGGGCCGCCACGACGTGCATGGCCGACAGGTTCCAGGAAATCACGTAATCCGGGTTGAAACGCCGGATCTGCGTCCAGACCGAAGCCTGATCGCGCCCGGGCAAGGGATTCGGGAACAATTGCAGGTCGAAACCCTCTTTTTCGGCCAGCGTCTTCAGAACCGGAATGGGCTCCTGGCCAAAGGCGTAATCCGGATAGATGAACGCAATCTTGACCCCTTTCAGGTCGCCATCCTTGAGGGTCTTGATGTACTGGATATCATTGGCCACCTGGCCCCAGTATGTGGGACCCACCGGAAATATCCACTTGAATACCTCGCCGTTGACCGCATCGCCACGGCCCACGAATGATTGCAGCATGATGTTGCCGTCTTCCATGTGCCTGGGCAGCACCGCCCGCGACACGGGCGTGGACATGTAGTCGAATATCATCACGCCGTCGCGCTTGAGCTTTTCATAGCACTCGATGCCACGCTGGGGCTCGTTGCCGGTGTCCTGTACGATGATCTCGATCTTCTTGCCCTCGATGCCCCCTTCCTGGTTCAGCAGCGTGGCGTAGTCTTTCGCTGCCTGGGCCATTTGCGGCACGGCAAAGGTATAGGCCTTGCTGAGATCATAGCAGAGGCCGAATTTGATCGTGTCGCCCGTCTGCGCCTGAACGCCGCCGGACACACACGCCAGAACGGACGCTGCAATCATCGTGTGTACTCTGGTCATTTTCATTCCATGTCTCCTGTATGACAAGATATATGTCGCCAATGTTCTTCAATTGAGCCAGCGCTTGCGCCGGCGATAATGCTTGATTGCCCCGAAATCCTTGTTGTCCGATCCTCCAAGATAGAATTCCTGAATATCAGGATTGTTTTTCATGGCCTGTGCACTGTCGTGCATGACGATACGGCCGTTCTCGATCAGGTAGCCGTGCGACACGACCTCGAGCGCCGCAATCGCGTTCTGCTCGACCAGCAGCACCGAAAGCCCCTCCCGGGCGTTGATGTCCTGCACGATGCCGAAGATTTCGGCAACCAGCAGGGGCGCGAGCCCCAGGCTGGGCTCATCGAGCATCAACAGCCTGGGATTGGTCATCAGTGCGCGCCCGATCGCCAGCATCTGCTGCTCGCCTCCCGACAGCAGCCCCGCCAGCGCCGTGCGCCTCTGGTGCAGGCGGGGAAAATAGCCATAGACCATATCGCGGTTGCGGGCGGTATCGCTGCGGCTGGTCCGGGCGACGGCAGAGGCGGCAATCAGGTTCTCGTCCGCGCTCAGGTGCTCGAAGACGCGCCGGCCTTCAAGCACCTGCACGATGCCCAGGCGGACCCTCTGCTGCGGTGACAGCGTCGAGATGTCCTGGCCATCGAACTGCAGGGTACCGCGCGTGACTTCACCCCGTTCGGGCTTGAGCAGCCCGCTGATGGCTTTCAGCGCAGTGCTCTTGCCCGCCCCGTTGGCACCCAGCAAAGCGACCATGCCGCCGTTCGGGACCTGGAGCGATACCCCCTTGATGGCCAGCGCGATGCGATCGTAGATGACCTCGATATTTTCCACGTCCAGGATGGGTTCGATGATTTCGCTCATGCCACACTCATTTGCGCAGATAGCCATACGGCCAGACCATCAGGTAGTCGCGTATGTTCCGGTATATCTTCCCCAGGCCCATGGGCTCGACCAGCAGCACCAGGATGATGGCCGCGCCATACACCACGTGGGGAATATGAGCCAGCGTCTCTGGCCCCAGCGGCAGGCTCATGGACTGCGCCAGCGAGGTGACCAGATTGTTGATCTGGCCCGGCAGCAGCAGAATGAATGCCGCACCGAAGAAACTGCCGATGATGCTCCCCAGCCCGCCGATGATGGTCATGGCCAGAAGCTGGATCGAGACCTCGATGGAAAACTGCTCGGCCGTGACGGCCCTGTAGAAACAAAACACCAGGATGGCGCCACTGATCCCGCCGATGAAGGCCGAAACGGCAAAGGCCACCAATTTGTAATAGAAGCTCTGCACCCCGATCACCGCCGCGGCAAAGTCTTTTTCACGCACGGCGATGAATGCGCGGCCCAAAGCGCTGCGGCGCAGGTTCAGCATGAACAGCGTCACCAGAACGACCCAGGCCAGGACGATGTAGTACACCCCGGCCTCCGATGTGATGACCAGCCCCAGCAAACTGGGCGGTGGTGCCTGCAGGGTGGCGGACACGCCCCCGCTGACAGCCGGGACATGCGAGATCACCCAGTCCATCACGAATTGCATGGCCAGGGTGGACAAGGCCAGATACAGCCCCTTGACGCGCAGCGCCGCAAACGCAAACACCATCCCGATGACGCTGGCGGCCATGCCCCCCAGCAGCACGGCCAGTTCCCAGGGCACGCCGTGGCGGGTGGCGTGCACGCTCGCATAGGCCCCAATGCCCATGATCGCCGCGTAGCCGAAATGGAACTGCCCCGCCCAGCCCAGGATCAGATTCAGGCCCAGCACCGCGGAGGTCCAGATCAGCCAGGGCTGGACATAACTGACCAGCACCAGCGAATCCAGTAGATACGGTGCGGCCAGGGCCAGCAGCAGGAGGATCAGCATGACCCGGCGCTCGAAGCGTATGGGAAACAGCGACGAATCGGATGCGTAGTCGGTGTGGAAAACACCAGCCTGACGGTAGAACATCTTCTAGATCCTCTCGATATCGTGCTTGCCGAACAGGCCGAAGGGCCGGATCATGATGGTCAGGATCAGTACGAGTGCGACCACCAGTTCGCGCGTACCACCGCCCAGCAATGGGTCCAGGTATCCAGCCATGATGTTTTCCAGAATGCCGAGCAGCAGGCCGGCCAGAATGGCACCGCCGATCGAATCGAGCCCACCGAGCACGGCAACCGTCAGACCCTTGAGCAGGAGCAGGGACAGGCCCTGATCCACGGTCTGCACCGAACCCCACAAGGCACCCGCTGCCGTGGCCGTCACGGCAGAAAGGGCCCAGGACAGCGCAACGCCGTGCTCGACCGAAATGCCCACCGACCAGGACGCCACGTAGTCATCGGCAATCGCACGCAGCAGAATGCCGCGCCGGGTGCGAAAGAACAGACGAAAGATGACGAAGAAAACCAGGGCCACGACGGCCCCGACCACGTAGGCCCGGTTGATCAGCAAGGGGCCGATGAACAGCGGCGTATCGGGGATGCCGAGATCCAGGGTCCGGGCACTGCCGCCCCAGAAGGTCAGGGTGACCGCGCGCATGAAGATATCCAGGCCCAGGGTCATCATGAGCACCATCACGATGGGCCAGCCCGCCAGCCGACGCAATGCCACCTTCTCGATCAGCATGCCGCACAGGAACATGGTGGCCGCGGCCAAAGGCATGGCCACGAGTGGGGCAATGCCCAGGGCATCGGCAAAGGCAAGCACCATGTAGGCCGCCACCATGGTCAGGGCACCCTGCGCAAGGTTGGGCACCGACGAGGACTTGTAGATGAGCACGATCCCCATGGCCACCAGAGAATACATCAGGCCGCCCATGGCGCCGTTGACGGCCAGCTCGAGATAATAGATCAGATCCATGGAATATCCTCGATGAGCAGCGAACGCTCGATGAATCCGGTTTCACCCGTCTCATAGACGACCGGGATGCGGATATCGATCTGCGGCCGGGCATCATAGATGGCATCGATCACTGCGGCGTAACGTTCTTCGACCACGTTGCGGCGCAGCTTCCGGTTGCGCGTGACTTCACCGTCGTCGGCGTCGAATTCCTTGGGCAGGTTGACGATGCGGCGCACCCGAAGCGCCTCGGGCAGTTTTGCATTGACCCGCTGCACGGCCGACTTGATCAATTCGATCACCGGAGGCTTCTGCGACAGATCGGCATAGGAGATGTAGGCAATCCCATGGATCTCGGCCCAATGCCCTACGGTCTCGAGATCGATGCACACGAGCGCCGCGAGTGCCGGCCGGTCACGGCCCAGCACCGCCACATCCTTGATGTATGGGCTGAATTTCAGCTGATTCTCGATATAGTTCGGGATATACCGCTCACCCTGCGCCGTGTGCACCACTTCGGAGATCCGGCCCAGCACCACCAGGTGGCCATCAGGCTCGACGTAGCCCGCATCTCCGGTATGCAGCCAGCCGTGCTCGAGCGTTTCCCGGGTGGCCTCAGGGTTGTCGTGGTAGGCCGAGAATATGCTGTCGGCCTGCAGCAGGATCTCGCCGTGATCGTCGATCTGCACCGCAATCCCGGGCAAGGGCCGGCCTACCGTGTGCAGCCGTACCTCGTCGACCGCCTGCATGGCCACCAGCGCACTGCTTTCAGTCTGGCCATAGAGTTGCCGCAAATTGATACCCAGCGCGCGATAAAAGACAAAAGTGTCTTCGCCGATCGCCTCGCCACCCGTGAAGGCATTGCGCAGCCGCGTCATGCCAAGCTGATCCTTGATCGGCCCCATCACCAGCCATTCGCCGACCTGGCGCCGGACCCTGTCGAGCAGGGACGGCGCCTGTCCCGCCAGCTTCCTGTGCTCGGCGGCAATGGCTGAATCCATGAAATACCGGTAGAGCCGTCGCTTCAGCCAGGTGGAATCCTCCATGCGGACCTGAATGCCGGTCAGCATGCCATCCCAGCTGCGCGGCGCCGCCAGATAGAAGCTGGGGGCAATTTCGCGCAGGTCCTGAAGCACCGTATCGGCATCTTCGGGCACATTGATGGTGAAGCGCAGGGCCAGCCCGGCGCACAGCGTGAGCACGAAATCACCCACCCAGGCCATCGGCAGGTAGGCCAGTACGGATTCATTGAACTCGAATGCCCCGCCCCGATAGGCGCTGCGCACGGCTGACAGGACATTGCGATGCGACAGGATGAGCCCCTTGGGCCTGCCGGTCGTGCCCGATGAATGAATGAAAACCGCTGCATCCTGTGCCCCGGAACCCTGCAGCAAAGCCTGCTTCAATGCCCCATCAGCCGCCAGGCGGTGCTTCCCGCCGGCCAGCAGGGTGCTCCAGGGCAGCAGCCCGGGGGGCGTATAGCCCGACAGCCCTCGGGGATTGTCGTAGATGATGTGATCGATCCGTGCACCCCGTTCACGCAGTTCGAGCGCCTTGTCGACCTGCTCCTGATCTTCGGCAAACACGAAACGAAACGGCGCGCCCTCATGGATGAGCATGATCTCGTCGACCGATGCGTTCGGATACAGTGGCATGGCCAGAGCCCTCAGGGCCCCGACCGCCACCATGCCCATGTACAGGTTCGGACGGTTGTCGCCCAGTACCAGCACGGGCTCGTCGGCCTGCAGGCCGGCCTCGTGCAGCCCGGCCGCACACTGCAGTACGGTATCGAAGGCAGCGCGCCAGGAAGTCTGGTGCCAGATGCCCCTGTCTTTCTCTCGAAACGCGATGTCTTCGGGGTGCGAGCCCGCATTGGCCGCAAGCAGGCGGATCAGGCTCGTACCATCCGCCTGCCATTCGAATTCAGGCCGCTGCATGGGCACCTCCGAGGTACGCCTGAACGACGCGTGGGTCGGACATCACATCGCGCGGCATGCCCGAGCTGATCACTTCCCCATAGCTCAGCACCAGGATCCGGTCGCAGATGCCGGTGATGATGTCCATGTGATGCTCGATGATGAGCACCGTCACGCCCTGTTCATCGCGCGCATCCAGAATGAACCGTGCCATGTACTCTTTTTCTTCCTGGTTCATTCCGGCCATGGGCTCGTCCAGGATCAGGAAGGAAGGCTCTGCCGCCAGGGCCCGGGCCAGTTCCACGCGTTTTTTCAGCCCCAGGGGCAGAGACTCCACTGGCGTATGGCGTACGCTCTGCAACTGCATGAAATCGATGATGTCTTCAACCAGCGCGCGGTTGCGGACCTCTTCGGGCCTGGCCAGCCATGGATACAGAAAGGTGCGCAGGACGCCGGGGCGCATGTGAACATGGCGCCCCAGCAGGATGTTCTCCAGTACGGTCATGCCGTTGAACAGGGCCAGATTCTGGAAGGTACGGGCCACGCCACGCCGGGCCACCTGATAGGGCGCAAAACCCGTGATGTCCTCACCCCTGAGGAAGATATGCCCTTTCTGCGGCGGATAGAAGCCCGTGATGGCATTGGTCATGGTGGTCTTGCCGCTGCCATTGGGGCCGATCAGGCCAAAGATCTCACCCCGATCGATCTGCAGATCGACCCCGCTGACGGCAACCAGGCCTCCAAAGCGCCGCTCGACGCCGCGGCATTCGAGAATATGCGTGTTGCCTGTCATGTGCATGACCCCTGCGTTCTCATGAGTGCATCAGAGCTGATCACGGACCAGTTCGCGCCCGATGAGCATCCGACGGATTTCCGACGTACCCGCCCCGATCTCGTACAGTTTGGCATCGCGCAGGAGCCGTCCTGCATCGTACTCGGTCGTGTAGCCGTTGCCGCCCAGGCACTGGATCGCATCCAGCGCCGAGCGCGTCGCCGCTTCCGCGGCAAAGAGGATCACACTGGCGGATTCCTTGCGCAGTGCCTCGCCCCGGTCGGCCCGCTCGGCCATCACTTCGAGATACGAGCGGCTGGCGCCCAGGCGGGTATACATATCGGCCAGCCTGGCCTGGATCAGCTGGAATTCACCGATGCGCTGGCCGAACTGCCGACGCTCGATCACATAAGGCAAGGTAATGTCCAGTGCGGCCTGCATCAGCCCGATGCAGGCCGAAGAGGCGATCAGGCGCTCATGATCGAGCCCGCGCATGAGCACCCGGACCCCGCCGTTGAGCGCCCCCAGCACATTGGCTGCCGGCACGCGACAGCGATCGAACACCAGTTCGCATGTGCCCGAGCCGCGCATGCCCAGCTTGTCCAGATGCTGGCGGGTGTCGAACCCCGGAAAGCCGCGCTCGACGATGAATGCCGTGATGCCGTTCTTGCCGGCATCGGGTTCGGTTTTTGCATAGACCACGAACGTGTCGGCATGCCAGCCATTGGTGGTCCACATCTTGGCGCCCGTGAGAACGAAGTCGTCGCCATCGCGCTCGGCTTTCAGGCGCATGGACACCACATCCGAACCCGCATCGGCCTCACTCATGGCCAATGCGCCCAGCGCTTCACCACTGAGCAGCGCTGGCAGGTATTTCTGCTTCTGGGTCTCGGTGCCGTGCAGCTGGATCTGGTTCACGCACAGGTTCGAATGGGCCACATAAGAGATGCCCACCGAACCCGATACCCTGGAAATCTCTTCCGAAATCACCGCGTGTTCACGGTAGCCCAGCCCCGCCCCGCCGAACTCCTCGGGTACGGTCGGCCCCAGAACCCCCAGCGCCCCCAATTGAGGCCAGAGATGCCGGGGAAACCAGTTTTCCTGGTCGACCCGACGCGCCAGTGGCGCGATCTCGGCCACGGCAAAATCCCTGACCGCCTGACGCAACTCCATGATGTCGATCTTGCCGGACGTGCGCACTGGATACTCCTTTCAATCCACCAGGGAACAACCACCCTGATCCAGAGGGCGGAAGGCCTCTTCGGCCGGGATGGTCTTCTTCAGCGTGTAATAGTCATAAGGCCCGCTGGATTCTTCGGGGCTCTTGACCTCGAACAGATACACGGGATGGATCTTGCGGCCATCCGCACGGATTTCTCCCTTGCCGAACAAAGGATCGTCGGTCGGCAATTCTTTCATCTTGGCCACCACGGCCGCGCCATCATCGGTCCCGGCGGCATCCACCGCCTTGAGATAGTGCAACACGCCCGCATAGACACCCGCATGATCCGACGACGGGTAAGTCCCGCCATTCTGCGCCGCGAACCGCTGGCTCCAGGCACGCGTGCCATCGTTCAGGTCCCAGTAAAAGGGCTCGGTGATGTTCAGCCCCTGGGCTTTTTCCACGCCCAGGCCATGCACATCGGGCAGGAAGACCAGCAGCCCGGCCAGTTTCTGCCCACCTTTGACGATGCCGAATTCGGCGGCCTGCTTGATCGAGTTGGTGGTATCGGACCCGGCGTTGGCCAGGCCGATGATCTTGGCGCCCGATGCCTGCGCCTGGATCAGGAACGAGGAGAAATCCTGCGTATTCATGGGAATACGCACACTGCCCAGCACGGACCCACCGGCATTCTTCACGACCTCTCCGGTGTCTTTTTCGAGCGCATGGCCAAAGGCATAATCCGCCGTCAGGAAGAACCAGCTGTCGCCCCCGGTATCCACGATGGCGCGCCCCGTGCTGTTGGCCAGCATCCAGGTATCGAACAACCAGTGCACGGTGTTGGGCGAGCAGTCCTTGCCGGTGAGATTCGGCGAGCCTGCACCGGTATTGATGTAGGTCTTGTTCTTTTCCCGGGCCAATTGGTTGATGGCCAGCGCGACAGAAGACACGGGCACATCGATGATCATGTCCACGCCGTCGAGGTCGAACCATTTGCGTGCGATGCTGGCACCCACATCGGGCTTGTTCTGGTGGTCTGCGGAAATGACCTCGACCTTCAGGTCGGACCCTGTGGCGGCGAGATAATCCGCCACGGCCATCTCCGCTGCCAGAACCGATCCCGGGCCGGCGATTTCGACATAAGGCCCCGACATGTCGTTCATCACGCCAATCCTGACGACATTGTCGGATAACGCGGCACCGGCCGACGCCGTGGCCAACAGGCCCGCTGCGCCGAGCAGCGATGCAAGCAAAGTATGTTTCATGGGTAGTCTCCTGTCTGAATCATTCATCATGGGCTGTTCCGCCCGATTGGCTCATTCAACTCAATGATCTGCATAGACGGGCGCACGCTTTTCGGCAAACGCCCGCATGCCTTCATCGGCATCCTGCGTCTTCAAGAGCCCCTGGAACTCCTGGCTTTCCAGGGCCAGGGCGCCAGCCAGTTCGGTGTAGCGCGCATGGCGCAGAAGGCGCGTGCAGGCGCGCACGGCCCTGGGCGCCCGGGCAGCGATGAGTTGGGCGATCTCCAGGGCGCGCCCAAGCAAAGCCTCGGGCGCGGTGATCTCGCTGATCAGCCCGACCTGCAAGGCCCGTTCGGCATCGATGCTGCGCCCCGTCAGTATCATCTCTGCCGCAAGGGCCGAGGGGATGGTGCGCGGCAGACGCGTGCACCCTCCGCCACCGGCCAGCACGCCCACCGTGATTTCCGGCAGGCCGAACCGCGCACGAGTCGAAGCAATGCGCAAGTCGCAGGCCAGCGCCAGTTCGAGCCCACCACCCAGTGCGACACCATTGACAGCCGCCAGCAATGGCTTGGTGGTCACGCAGCGGTGTGTCAGGCCACAGAATTGCGGATCATGGCGGCCTTGCGCCACGCTGCTGCGCAGTTCGGGGAGCAGTTCAACGATATCCGCACCCGCACAAAATGCCTTGTCGCCGGCACCGGTCAGGATGATGCAGCGAATCTGGTCGTCGCTCTCCAGCAGCGCCAGGCTCCTGGCCATCTGTTCGCTGGTCGCCGGATCGATGGCATTGTGCTTGTGGACACGGGAAAGGGTGAGCACCCCCACCCCGTCCACGGGATATGAAATCAGTACGCTGTCAGTCATGTCGAGGTTCATTTGACTTTTGAGAAATGGTAGCATAACCGTACGGTCGACCGTATGTTATCATTTTAAACGGACGGTCGACCGTACGCATTCATCAGGAAGAATTATGCAAGCCGAAGAACACGAAGTCAATGAACGCGCTTACCGCCATCTGCTCGATGGGCTTTTCGAGGCCCGGCATGCAGCCTGGCTGGGCGGCAATGAGACGGCGCGCAAGAAGCACCTGAAGCGCGAGCGCATTCTGGTGCGTGATCGCATCGAATTGCTGCTGGATGAGGGCTCTCCATTTCTCGAATTGGGTGAACTCGCGGGCGAAGGCATGTACAAGGGCGTGGGGCCCGGCGCCGGCCTGGTCACGGGTGTCGGGCTGGTGCAGGACCGAGCCTGCATGATCATCGCCAACGACCCCACCGTCAAGGGCGGCACATACTTCGGCATGACCTGCAGGAAGCATGTACGGGCGCAGCAATTTGCCTTGCAGCATCGCCTGCCATGCATCACCCTGGTCGACAGTGGCGGCGCATTCCTGCCCGACCAGGCCAACATTTTCCCGGACGATGGCCTCTTCGGTGCCATTTTTCGCTATCAGGTCGAGATGTCCTCGCAGGGCATCGCGCAAATTGCCGTGGTGCTGGGCGCCTGTACGGCTGGCGGCGCCTACATTCCGGCACTGTGTGACGAAATCGTGATCGTGCGCGGCAAGGGGTTCATGTATCTGGGTGGCCCCCAGCTGGTGCAGGCCGCCACGGGCGAGGTCGTCGACGCGGAACTTCTGGGCGGGGCGGAGATGCACAGCCGCCTGAGTGGCGTCACCGACCACCTTGCGGAAGACGATGGCCACGCCATTGCCATCGCCCGGCAACTGGTGCACGAACTGCCGCCCATGGCTGCGCCGTTGCGCGACCGCGCCGCGGTCCGGCCGCCCGCGCGGCCCGCCACGGACATCTACCGGCTGATCAGCCCGAACACCAAGATACCCACCCCGACGCGCGAAGTCCTCCGATGCCTGCTGGATGGCGGCGAAATGACCGAATTCAAGAGCGAATTCGGCGACACACTGATCACTGGATTCGCCCGTATCGGCGGCTGGCGGGTTGGCGTCCTGGCCAATGCGGGCGTGCTGTTCACGGAAAGCGCGGTCAAGGCAACGCACTTCATCGACCTGTGCTGCAAACGGGACATTCCACTTTTGTTTCTGGCGGACGTGGCCGGCTTCATGGTCGGACGCAATGCCGAAGAAGGCGGGATCGCAAAAGCCGGGGCGCGCTTCATTACCGCGATGAGTTCAGCGCGCGTACCCAAATTCACCCTCATCACGGGCGGCTCCTACGGCGCCGGGTACCTGGCCATGTGCGGCCGGGCATTCCGCCCCAATGCCATGTTCATGTGGCCAAATGGACGCTCGGCGATCATGGGGCCGGATCAGGCCGCGACCACGCTGGCCATGGTCAAGCGGCACAATATCGAAGCCCAGGGCCAGAACTGGAGCGCAGAAGAAGAAGACGCGTTCAAGGCGCCGATCCGGGAGCAATACGAAACGTTTGCGGCCGCGCGCAACTTTGCCCGGCATCTGTGGATCGACGGGATTCTCGACCCGGCGGAAACCAGGCAGACATTGACCCTGCTGCTCGACCTGGCCGCCCGCGTACCCTCTGAGCCGACCCGGTTCGGCGTGTTTCGGATGTAATGAAAAACATGTACAAGAAAATTCTGATTGCCAACCGGGGCGAAGTGGCCTGCCGTATCGCACGCACCCTGCGCCGCATGGGCATTGCCGCCGCGACCGTGCACTCCACCGATGATGCACAGGCCCTGCACGTTCAGGACATCGGCGAATCCATATGGATCGGTGATGGCGCCGCTCGCGACAGCTACCTGAACATCGAAGCCATCCTGAAGGCCGCCCGGACCACAGGGGCCGATGCCATCCACCCCGGCTTCGGCTTCCTGTCGGAAAATCCGGGGCTGGCTGCCCGATGCGGCGAACTGGGCATTGCCTTCATCGGCCCGACCGCGGAGACGCTCGAACTGTTCGGTGACAAGGCGGCATCCAAGGCCCTGGCCCAGCGCCTGGGCATCCCCATCGCGGCAGGCGTGCTGGACGCTTCCGACGATGTCGCGCAGGTCATGCGCAGCATGAAGGACATCCCCCTGCCCTGCGTGGTCAAGGCCGTGGCGGGCGGCGGCGGCAAGGGCATGCGCGTGATCCATCATATGGACGCCGCCCAGAATGCGATCGAGGCCGCCATTCGGGAAGGCCGCTCGTCCTTTGCAGACGGACGCGTCATCATTGAACGCTACCTGAGCCAGCCGCGCCACATCGAAGTACAGATACTGGGCGACGGCGAGGGCAACGTCATACACCTGTATGATCGCGAGTGTTCCCTGCAACGCCGCCACCAGAAGGTCCTGGAAGAGGCGCCCGTCTGCAGCCTCGTCGACGCCGTCCGCGCACAGCTCTGGGACCATGCCGTCGCGCTGGGCAGGGAAGTCAGATACCGGGGGCTGGGCACGGTCGAATTTGCAGTGACACAGGATGCGGCGATATTTCTCGAGGTCAACCCCCGCCTGCAGGTCGAACACCCCGTGACTGAAGGAATACTCGGCCTGGATCTCATCGAGCTGCAGATACGGGCCGTGGCCAGCGGCAGGCTGGCGATCACCCAGGACGACGTACCCGTGCCCAATGGTCATGCGGTACAGGTGCGCCTGTATGCCGAAGACGCAGAACAGGGCTTCATGCCGTCCACCGGGACCGTGCGGGTGTTTCATGCAGGCCCTGGGGTACGGGTCGACAGTGGCATCGCGTCGGGCTCCGTGATCAGCCCGCACTATGACCCGATGATTGCCAAGCTGATCGCCCATGACGGGTCACGCAGGCAGGCACTGCAACGCCTGCGCGATGCGCTGTATGCGACCACGGTCCTGGGCGTGACCAGCAACCGGGCCTTTCTGCTCGAATTGCTCGACCTGCAGGCCGTCAGGGACAACGACATCCACACCGAGACCATAGACCAGTGGATCGCATCCAGATCGGCCCCGGACACCCCCGCACAGGGCGTAGCCGGGCTGATGGCCGTATGGCGCCACCACATGCGTCAGGCGGCGCGGGATGCGGACGGCACGGGCGCCTGGCAGGATGATGGGCTGACCGGCTGGCGCCTGCAGCGCGCGCCGGACACGCCGGCAGCGGAATCGATCGCCCACAGGTATCAGGTTGCATCAGCCGCCCGCAAATGGCGGGTCGGCTTTGGGCCCACAACGCTGGCAGGCGGCTGGCCGGTGCGCGTGGATGATGAACTTTTCATTGTCCATCTGGATGAAATGTACGATGATGGCCATTGCCTGATTTCCTGCGGCGACACGACGCTGCGCATGCAAGCATCCTGCTGCGCCGACCGTGCATGGGCGGACACGCCAGACCGCTCGCTCGCTCTGGATATCAGTCCACTGCATTCGGCACGCGCCAGAGCCAGCGCGCAGGGGGCCGGTACCGTGGCGGCCCCCATCATGGGTACGCTGATCGGCGTGCACGTGCAGGTCGGCCAGTCTGTGGCAGCGGGTGAGCGCCTGGCGACGCTCGAGTCCATGAAAATGGAAATGCCCATTCAGGCCGCCGTCGATGGCACGATCGAATGGATCGGCTGCACCCCGGGTACCAAGGTCGAACGCAACCAGGCATTGTTTCGCGTCGCAGACACCATTTGACAGGGAGACCAGGACATGAGCCTGCCAAACCGCATTGAAATCCATGAAGAAGGCCCCAGGGAAGGGTTCCAGATCGAAAAACCGGGATACAGCCTGCAGCAGCGCGCCGAACTGATCGAGGCGCTGGCCGAAACAGGTCTTGCACAAATCCAGGTGGCCTCGTTCGTGAACCCGGTCAAAGTCCCCCAGATGGCCGATGCGGCCGAACTGTTCCAGACCCTGCGCAAGCGGCCCGGGGTACGCTATACCGCTCTGTGGCTGAACGAAAAGGGATTCCGGCGTGCGGCCTCGGTACCCGAGGTCGACCTCGAAGGCGTCCTGTATTTTTACGCCTCCGACGCCTTCTGCCAACGCAACAACAACAGCTCCGCACAGGCCCATGCCCGCGCCCAGGGCCAATGGGTGCAGCTGTATCGCGATTTTGACCTGGACGTGCGCAAGGCCTATCTGATGACTGCGTTCGGCTGCAATTTCGAGGGTGAGATTTCACTGGCGCAGTTGCGCAAGGCACTGGACGGCATTGCAGCCCTGCGCGATGAAACCGGCATCACGCTCGAAGAAGTCTATCTCGCCGACACCGTGGGCTGGGCCAATCCGAATGCCATCAAGGAACGGGTCGGTCTGGCACGCGAGATCTTCCCGAGCGCCCGTATCGGGCTGCACCTGCACGATACCCGTGGCATCGGGATGGCCAATGCCTACGCAGCCCTGCAGGAACAGGTCGACCTGTTCGATGCGTCAGTGGCCGGGCTGGGTGGCTGCCCGTTCAGCGGACATGCGCAAGGCGGGGCGGCGGGCAACATCTGTACTGAAGACCTGGTCTTTCTGTGCCACGAACTGGGTATCGAGACCGGTGTGGCGCTCGAGCCCCTGATCGAAGCCGCCCGGCTGGCCGAGCGCATCATGGGCCGCCGGCTCGATGGCAAGATCATGCACAGCGGCAGTCTGGAGAAGTTTCGATAAAAGGACGGTGCCATGAGTACGCTGCCCCCTTGCACGCAAATGGACCTGATCGGGCTGTTCCGCAAGCGGGTGCACATGCACCCCGACGCGCCTGCCCTGAGCCAGCAGGCCGATACCCTCAGCTATAGGGCCCTGGATGAGCGTGTGCGGCAGTGGGCCGAGCGCCTGCATCGGTACGGGCTGCGCCATGGCGACCGGATTGCGATCTGGTCGGAAAATCGCGTTGAATACGTTCAGATCCAGCTGGCCTGTGCCCGTCTGGGCCTCTTGCTGGCCTGCCTGAACTGGCGCCTGCACGGCAGTGAGCAGCAGCACTGCATCCGTCTCGTTCGACCCGCGCTGGCCATTGTGTCGGGCCGGTACCGGCAGGCGCTGACCGCACTGGACCACGGCGTGCCCAGGATCCTCGATCTGGATACCGCACTTGAATTCGAGACGGGCTGCACGCATGAAAGCGTGGCAGCACCCAACCCCGAAAGCGGCTTGCTCATCCTGTACACGAGCGGAACGACGGGCCTGCCCAAAGGGGCCGTCATCAGTCAGCGCGCCAGCATCGCGCGCGCCGTGGCATTTGCGGCCGACTACGGCATGACCCATGCCGATGGCTTCATCGCGTGGTCACCCCTGTTCCACATGGCGGCCACCGACCACGCCCTGGCCACCCTGCTGCTGGGTGGCCACGTCACCATCCAGGATGGCTTCTCGGCCCCCGACATCCACGCGGTACTCAATCGTGAACGCATCGGATGGCTCCTGCTGATGCCGGGCGTCATCGAACCCATGATCGCCACGCTGCGGGCATCGGGCGCTGCACCGCGCGAGCTGCGCATGGTGGGTGCCATGGCCGATCTGGTGCCGCGGCACCAGCTGGCCGAACTGACGCGCCTGCTGTCAGCGCCCTATGTCAACACGTTTGGGTCGACCGAGACCGGGCTCGCCCCGGCATCGGCCGCACTGATAGGCGTCGGACAGGCGCCCGAATCCCTGCCCAAACGCGAGTCGGGGTGGTGTCTGATCCGCCTGGTGGACAGCCACGGGCAGGATGTCGCCCCCGGTGTGCCGGGCGACATGCTTGTACGCGGGCCGGGCCTCTTTTCGGGTTACTGGGTCGACGGGCGCATCGACGCCTCGGACCTGGCCAGCGGGTGGTTCAACATGGGTGACATGTTCGTGCGCCAGGCCGACGGCTCGCTCGAATTCGTCGATCGCAGCAAATATCTCATCAAGTCGGGTGGCGAAAATATCTACCCGGCAGAGATCGAGCGGGTGCTGCTGGCGCACCCCAGGGTTCTCGAGGCCGTGGTGGTGCGCAAGAAAGATGACCAATGGGGTGAAGTCCCCGTCGCGCTGGTTGCCGTAAGCCACCCCGACGTCCGGGCCGCAGACCTGGTGGCCCTGTGCCGCGAGCACCTGGCAGGCTACAAGATCCCGAAGGACATCCGCATCGTATCGAACGACGCGCTGCCGCGCAGCAGCACCGGCAAGGTCCAGAAAAAACTGCTTGAAGAGCAGCTGAACGAGCCCGGTCAGTCTGGCTGAAGCATGCGCTCGACCATGCGCTGATACAGATAGGTCAGGCGCTTCGGTGTCACCCCGCCATCGGGGCGGTACCAGTTGCAGACGCCCGTGAGCAGCGCCAATATGGCCTTGGTGGTGATGGCCGGGTTTTCGATTTTCCAAAGACCCTCTTTCTTGCCGCGCACGAGAATGGCGTGCAGCTGGCGTTCGTATTGGCGCCGCTTCGATGTCACGCGGACATATTGCTCTTTTGAAAGGCTGCGCAGTTCCATGTTGCCAATGAATACTTCTTCCCGGCGCGCCGTGTGCCACTCGATGTGAAAGCGCACAAACTGCAGCAAGGCTTCGCGGGTGTCCGTGATCCCATACATATGCGTGTCGAAGTCGAGCAGCAGCGCGGTCATGATCTCATCGAGCAGCGCGCCGAGGAATTCCTGCTTCTGGGGGATATAGTTGTGCAGCGAGCCCACCCGCAGCCCGACATCGGCCGCCAGCGCCCGCAGGCTCATGGCCTCGTAGCCATAGCGATAGATTCGCTGGATTGCTGCCTTGCGGATTGCTTGTCGCGTATCGGAACCACTGACTCCGACGGGTCTGGCCATGTGTTCAGGTCCTTTTCTAATCAATGGCAGATTCAGCCAGCCGCCTCGGCGCCCGGTACATGACGCGCGCCCGTTCGAGCATGAATTCGATCAGGGTGGAGATCGAGCGCGTGTGATAGCGGTTGGGCATATATAACATATAGATCCGTGTGCCGAAGATGCTCAGCTGCCAGTCGTCCAGCGCCGTCACCGCCCTGCCTTGCCGGACGTCATCGTCAATCACGTAATCCGGCACGATACCCACCCCCAGGCCGGCGCGTACGGCCTGGTGCAGAAACTGGAAATTCTGCGACACCAGGGTGGGCTCGAGGACGATCACCTTGCGCTCATCGTCCTGATAGGCAGACAGACGCAACTGCCGGCCAGATACGTTGGCCGTGACCAGCGGACAGGCCTGCAGGTCGCCCAGGCTGGCCGGCATGCCATGCGCCCGGGCGTATTCGATCGACGCACAGGCGACATAGCGTACCGGGGCGATGAACCGGGCCACCAGGTTTTCGGGCGGGTTCGAGATCACGCGGATGGAGACATCGATCTCTTCGCGCAGCATGTCGGAAATCAGGTTCTCGAACACCACGTCGAGCACGATGCCGGGATACTGCCGTTTGAAATCGATCAGCCAGCTGCCCAGGACATCCTGGCCAAAGCCGCTTGGGACACTGAGGCGCACCCGGCCGCGCAGCAACTGACCCAGTTCACACACGGACTCGCGCGCGCCCGCGACCTCATTGCGAATATTGCAGCCGTGTTCGTACAGCCGCATGCCCACTTCAGTGGCTTCGAAACTGCGCGTGGTACGGCGCACGAGCTGCTGGCCCAATGCCTGCTCCATGCGCTTGAGGTGGTAGCTCACGTTGGCGCGGGTCATGTTCAGGCGGCGCGCGGCAGCACTGAGGCTGCCCGCATCGAGGATTTCAACCAGGAAGATGAGTGCCTGAGCGTCCAATTGAACCTGTCGTTCTGCGTCAAGTATCATTTGACAGTCTGTCAATTATAGCTGTGATTGTAAAACTTCAACCACACTGACAAAATAAATACCATGCAGAATGCCCCGCATCTGCCCCCAGGATAAAGACCACTGAAAAATGCACGCATCAGAACAGTCCCCCGATCCCGTCACCTGGCACGCCGAAGGTGCCATTCTGGTGGCGACCCTGAACAATCCGCCTGTCAACGCCCTGAATGCCGCAGTGCGCAGCGGCCTGCTCGCGGCGGTCGACGCCGCCGAAGTCCGGCCGGACATTCAGGCGCTGCTGCTGGTGGGAGCCGGCAAGAACTTCATCGCTGGCGCCGACATCCAGGAGTTCGGCCGGCCCGCGCGGCCCCCGGCCCTGCCCGATGTCTGCCTGCGCATCGAATCCTGCAGCAAGCTCGTCGTGGCGGCCATCGAGGGGGTTGCCCTGGGGGGTGGGCTCGAAGTCGCCATGGCGGCGCATTACAGAATAGCCCACGAAGGGGCTCGCCTGGGCCTGCCCGAAGTCAACCTGGGCCTGCTTCCAGGGGCAGGCGGTACCCAGCGCGCGCCGCGCCTCATCGGCGCCCCTGCCGCACTGGAGCTGATCCTTTCAGGCAAACCCATGCTGGCCAGGCAGGCGCTGGCCGCGGGTCTGGTCGATCGCCTCAGTACGGCGGGCGACATGCGCCAGGCGGGCATCGACTATGCACAGGCCCTGCTCGAAGCGGCCGCGCCATTGCGCAGAACCCGCACGCTCACGGTCCAGACCCCACCCGAAGAAACCCGGCAGGCGCTGGCCAGCGCCAGCGCGCAGCTGGCCGGCAAATTCCGCGGCCTGCACTCGCCCGCCCGCATCATCGATGCCATTCGCGCCAGCGCCGAACTGCCATTCGAGGCCGGGGCAAAAAAAGAACGGGCGTATTTTCTCGAGTGCCTCGAGACGCCACAGCGCAAGGCCCTGGTCCATGCCTTCTTTGCCGAAAGAAAGGCAGCCCGCCTGCCGGGTCTGAAAGACGTTGCGCCCAGGCGCATCGAACACGTCGGCGTGATCGGCGGCGGCACCATGGGTTCAGGCATTACCGTAGCCCTGCTGAGCGCGGGCCTGGCCGTCACCCTGATCGAGCAGGACAGCGACAGTCTCGCACGCGGTCACGCCAGAGTGCGCGACATTCTGGGCGCCCAGGTCTCCAGACAACGCCTCACCGGCGAGAAGCGCGACGAGCTGCTGCGGCGGCTCGAAACCGCCACCACCTACGAGGCACTGGCCGAAGTCGATCTGGTCATCGAGGCGGTGTACGAAGACATGGGTGCCAAGCAGGCCGTTTTCGCCGCACTCGATGCAGTCTGCCGTCCGGGCGCCATACTCGCCAGCAATACCTCGTACCTCGATCTCGACCAGCTGGCCGCCAGCGTTTCCAGGCCTGGCGATGTGGTGGGCCTGCATTTCTTCTCGCCCGCCCACGTCATGAAGCTGCTCGAGGTCGTGGTGCCCTCCGGAACCGCCGCCGACGTTGTCGCCACTGCGTTCGCACTGGCTCGCCGGCTGGGCAAGACGCCGGTACGCGCCGGGGTCTGTGACGGCTTCATCGGCAACCGGATCCTGCGTGCCTGCCGCCAGGCCGCTGACTATCTTCTGGCCGATGGTGCGTCCCCCTACGAGATCGATGGCGCCGTATATCGCTTTGGCTATCCCATGGGCCCCTTCCGGATGTCCGACCTGGCAGGCGGCGATATCGGCTGGGCCACCCGCAAACGGCTGGCTGCCAGCCGGGACCCGCAACTGCGCTACGTGCCCATTGCAGACCGGCTCTGCGAGAACGGCTGGTTCGGGCAGAAGACAGGCCGCGGCTGGTACCGCTATGCCGAGGGCAACCGCACGGGCTCGGAAGATCCGGACGTGCTGGCCATCGTCGAGCAAGAACGCCGCAAGGCGGGGTGGCCGGCGCGCACGTACAGCGAGCAGGATATCATGCGCCGCTATCTGGCGGCCATGGTGAACGAAAGCGCGCATATCCTCAGCGAGGGTATCGCATTGCGCCCGCTCGACATCGATGTCGTGCTGCTGCTGGGTTACGGGTTTCCACGCTGGCGGGGCGGCCCCATGCATTACGCGGACCAGACAGGTGTGGCCAGGATCCTGGCGGATGTCCAGGCCTGTGCAGCGGATGATCCGGCGTTCTGGAAGCCGGCCCCCCTGCTGGTCGATCTCGCACAACGCGGCGGCACCTTCGCCGAACTGAACGAAACGCCCCTGAACCCAACGCCGTCCCAAAAGACGCACTGATCATCGAGGACCTCATGGATCTGAATTTCACCCCCGAGGAAGAACAATTCCGCGACCAGGTACGGGCCTTCCTCGCAGCCGAACTGCCGGCCTCCCTGTCGGCCAGGGTGGCCAGCGGCAAGCACCTGGGCAAGCAGGACCTGCAGTCCTGGCACGACATCCTGAACGCCCGCGGGTGGCTCGCCAGCCATTGGCCGGTCGAATACGGCGGCACGGGCTGGAACCCCATCGAACGTTTCATTTTCGAAAATGAATGCGCCCTGGCCAATGCGCCGCGCACCATCCCCTTCGGGGTCAACATGCTCGGGCCCGTGCTCATCCGCTACGGCACCGAAGCGCAAAAGCGCCACTGGCTGCCACGCATCCTCAACGGGGCAGACTGGTGGTGCCAGGGCTATTCGGAACCGGGGGCAGGCTCGGATCTGGCAGCCCTGCAATGTCGCGCCGTGCGCGACGGCGCCCATTACGTGGTCAATGGCCAGAAGACCTGGACCACGCTGGGCCAGTACGCCAACATGATCTTCTGTCTGGTGCGCACCGATCCGGCCGCCAAAAAGCAGGCGGGCATCAGCTTCCTGTTGATCGACATGAACTCGCCCGGCGTCGAGGTACGGCCCATCATCACGCTGGATGGGGCCCACGAGGTCAATGAGGTCTTTTTCACCGATGTGCGCGTACCCGCCGAAAACCTGGTGGGCGAGGAGAACCGCGGCTGGACCTACGCAAAATACCTGCTCACCTACGAACGCACGAATATCGCCGGGACGGGCTACTCGATGGCGGCCTTCGAGCGCCTGCGCAACTATGCAGCCAGGGCGGTCAAGAATGGCCGGCCACTGGACCAGGATCCCCTGTTTTCAGCGCGCATGGCGCGTGTCGCAATCGACCTCGAAAACATGAAACTCACCAATCTGCGTGTCATCGCGGCCGTTGCCGGCGGCGGGGCTCCCGGCATGGAAAGTTCGATCCTGAAGATCTGCGGTACACGCATCCGCCAGGAGATCACCTCACTCATGCGCCGGGCAATGGGCCCCTACGCCCAGCCGTTCATTGCGGATGCGCTGCAATCCGATGGCCCCGCCACCCCGGTGGGGCCCGTCGAGGCCGCGCCTGTATCGGCACAGTACTTCAACAACCGAAAACTCTCCATCTACGGGGGGTCCAATGAAATCCAGCGCAACATCATCGCCAAGATGGCGCTGGGCCTGTAAAGGACATCCGGATCATGAATTTCGAACTCACCGAAGACCGTCGCATGCTGGCCGATTCCCTGAGCCGCTACCTCCGGGAGCAATACACGTTCGATACGCGCAGGCAGATTGCCGAATCGGCGCAAGGCTACAGCAGCACGCACTGGCAGGCGCTCGCCGATCTGGGCATCATTGGCGCCCTGTTCTCCGAAGCCCATGGCGGCTATGGCGGCAAGGGCTTCGATCTGGCCGTCGTCTTCGAAGAACTGGGGCGCGCGCTGGTGGTCGAGCCCTTCCTGCAGACGGTGCTGGCCGGGCGCCTGCTGGCCGCTGCCGGCGAGGCCGGTTCCCGCGCTGCCCAGGCCCTGGCCGAGCGGGTCATCACAGGGCAGGACATCGTCGCCTTCGCCCACGGTGAACCGCAGGCGCCGCTGGACGCCCTGCACGTCTGCACGCGGGCTACGCGAAGCGGCCCGCACTGGATCCTCACCGGGCAGAAGGCCGTAGTCTGGCAGGCTGAAGCGGCCTCGGCCCTGGTCATCAGCGCCCGCACCGCCGGCGACCCCACTGACACCGAGGGCCTGTCGCTGTTTCTGGTACCCGCGGATGCCGCCGGCCTGTCCCTGCGCGGCTACCCGCTGATTGACGGGGGTCGCGGGGCCGAACTCGAACTCGATCAGGTCCAGCTCGAAGCCGACGCCCTGATCGGCCCCGAAGGCGGCGCGTGGCCAGCCATCGAACGCGCACTGGGGGCCGGCATCGTGGCCCTGTGCGCCGAGGCGCTGGGCGCCATGGATGCCGCGCGTCAGATGACTCTGCAGTATCTGCAGGAACGCCGGCAATTCGGGCAGCCGCTGGGGGCCTTCCAGGCGCTGCAGCACCGCATGGTCGAACTGCTGCTGGAAATCGAACAGGCACGCTCGGCGGTGATCCGTGCGGCAGCCGAACTGGACAACGACAATGCCCAGGTGCGCGAGCAGGCGCTATCCATGGCGAAATACACCATAGGCCAGGCGGGCTGCCTGGTGGCCGAAGAAGCCATCCAGTTGCACGGTGGCATTGGCATGACCTGGGAACTGCCCCTGTCGCATTACGCCAAGCGGCTGATCATGATCGACCATCAACTGGGCGATGCCGATTTCCATCTGCAGCGCTACATCGCGCTGGGGCGTGCGTCGGCGGCAGGCTGAATGCGGCGGGCGCACAGCCATGCCTGGCCGGTTGGCGGTATCATGTGATGACACCGCCGCGGGCAGTCAAAGCATGCCCAGGGCCAGACCCCGGGCTGCCTGAAGCCCGTCACCGACCAAGGAGCCTTCCATGCACATCCTGATCATCGGCGCGGCCGGCATGATAGGCCGCAAGCTGGCGGCGCAGCTGCTTGGCCATGGGCGCCTGGGCCAGGCGGGCATCGAGCGCCTGACCCTGGCCGACATCGTGGCCCCGACCGTGCCCCAGCGCTTCAATGGCAAGGCAGACTGCATGGCCGTCGATCTCGCCCACCCGGATACGGCCACGCAGCTGGTGGCCGGGCGGCCCGACGTGATTTTCCATCTGGCCGCCATCGTGTCCGGCGAAGCCGAGGCCGACTTCGAGAAAGGCTATGCCATCAATCTGGATGGTACACGCCACCTGCTCGAAGCCATCCGTCTGGCGCATGCACAGGACGCCTACCGTCCCCGCCTGGTCTTCACCTCATCCATTGCTGCATTCGGCGCACCGTTTCCCGAGGCCATCGACGATCAGTTCCTCACGGCCCCCCTGACCAGCTACGGCACCCAGAAGGCCGTGGGCGAACTGCTGCTGTCGGACTACACCCGCAAGGGGTTTCTCGATGGCATCGGCATCCGCCTGCCCACGATATGCATCCGGCCAGGCAAGCCCAATCTGGCGGCATCCGGTTTCTTTTCGAACATTCTGCGCGAACCCCTGGCGGGCCAGGATGCCATACTGCCGGTCTCGCCCGATGTGCGCCACTGGTTTGCCAGCCCACGCGCAGCCGTGGGCTTTCTGTTGCACGCCGGCGCCATGGATCTCACGGCGCTTGGCGCGCGACGCAGCCTGAACATGCCTGGGCTGAGCGCCACGGTGGCCGAAGAAATCGAAGCCCTGAAGCGGGTCGCCGGCGAGCAGGCAGCACGGCGCATCCATGCGCAGCCCGATGAAACCATCATGCGCATCGTGGCGGGCTGGCCGCGCAACTTCGACCCGCAGCGTGCACTCGCGCTGGGCTTCAGGGCGGATGCCTCGTTCGATGAGATCATCCGCAATCACATCGACGACGAGCTCGGTGGCACAATCGGAGCCTGAACATGCTGCTGGGTTGCATTGCCGATGACTTCACCGGGGCGAGCGATCTGGCCAATACCCTGGCCAGGGGCGGGATGGCGACCACCCAGTTTTCAGGGGTGCCCCCGGCCAATGCAGCAACCGATTGCGAAGCGGGCGTAGTCGCCCTGAAGACACGCTCCATCCCCGCCGCCCAGGCCGTGCAGCAGTCCTTGCAGGCCCTGCAGTGGCTGCGCGAACAGGGCTGCCGGCAATTCTTCTTCAAGTATTGTTCCACCTTCGATTCCACCACAGACGGCAATATAGGGCCAGTGGCCGAAGCGCTCATCGAAGCCACGGGTGCAGCCTGCGCAATCGTCTGCCCGGCCTTCCCTGAAACCGGCCGGGTGCTGTTTCTTGGGCATCTGTTCGTCAATGGCCGCCTGCTCAGCGAATCGGGCATGGCGCAGCACCCGCTCACCCCCATGACAGATCCGGACATCGTTCGCTGGCTGGGGCACCAGACGCGCCTGGGGGTGGGTCTGGTGCCCTGTTCGACTGTCCGGCAGGGCCCCGAAGCGGTCGCCGCCCTGATGCAGGCCGAGGCCAGGGCCGGGCGCCCCCTGGTCGTGGCCGATGCCGTGTCGGCTGACGACCTGCGCGTGCTGGGCCGGGCCGTTGCCGATCACCGATTGGTGACGGGCGCCTCGGGCATCGCCCGGGGCCTGCCCGAAAACTTCCGCCAGGCGGGCTTGCTCTCCAACAGGCAGGTTGGCATTGCAGGGGTCGACGGCCCGGGGGTGGTGCTGTCAGGGTCCTGTTCCGGGGCTTCCCGGGCACAGGTCGAACACCACCTCGCATCGCATCCGGGCTTGCAACTCGACGCCGATGCGCTGATGCGCGGCGAGCTCTCGCCCGCGCACGCGCTCGACTTCGTCCTGGCCCACCTGGCGCTCGAGCCCATCGTGTACTCCACGGCACAGCCGGAACAGGTGGCGGCAGCACAGGGCCGCCATGGCCGAGACGCACTGGCATCCCGCATCGAGTGTTTTTTCGGCACGCTGGCCAAACAACTCGTCGATGCGGGCGTACGACGGCTCGCCGTCGGCGGCGGCGAAACGTCGGGGGCGGTTGTCACCGCGCTGGGGCTGCAGGCGCTGCGCGTAGGCCCGGAAATCGACCCCGGGGTTCCGGTACTGGCCAGTGAAGCCCCTGTCGCGCTTCGGCTCGCGCTCAAGAGCGGCAACTTCGGATCAATCGATTTCCACGAAAAAGCCCTCAGGGCCATGTCAACATGAACACGACACACACCTCGGGCCCCTTTCATGTGGCCGTCATCGGCCTGGGCTCCATGGGCATGGGCGCGGCCCGGTCCTGCGTGCGCGCAGGTCTTGCCACCTACGGCATCGACGTACGTCAGGCGGCACTCGATGCGCTCGAACAAGCGGGTGCGATCGCGGTGGGCACCGACGGGCTGGCCTTTGCCAGCCAGCTGGACGCGGTGCTCCTGCTGCCCGTGAACGCCACCCAATGCCGCGAGGCCCTGTTCGGCCCACGGGGCATCGCCGCGCATCTCAGGCCCGGTACGCCCGTCATGGTGTCGGCGACCATGTCCGCAGCCGATGCCTGTGATCTGGACCGCTCACTGCAAGCGCTCGGCCTGCCCATGCTGGATGCGCCCGTATCGGGTGGTTCGGCTCGCGCGGCCGAAGGCCGCATGACCGTGATGGCCTCGGGCGCAGCCAGCACCTTCGCCCAGTTGCGCCCGCTGCTCGAGGCCATCGCAGCCAGGGTATTCGAAATTGGCCCGGACATCGGCCAGGGCGCCACGGTCAAGATCATTCATCAACTGCTCGCCGGGGTGCATATAGCCGTGGCCGCCGAAGCCATGGCTCTGGCCAGCCGGGCCGAGATCCCCCTGCAGACGCTCTATGACGTGGTCACCAGCGCCGCCGGCAACTCCTGGATGTTCGAGAACCGCATGCCACATGTGCTGCGTGGCGATTACACGCCGCATTCCAGCGTGGACATCTTCGTGAAGGATCTCGGCCTGGTGCTCGACACCAGCCAGGCGCTGAAATTTCCCACGCCGATCGCGGCGCTGGCCCACAGCCTGTTCGTGAACGCCAGCAATGCAGGCTACGGTAGCCAGGACGACAGCGCCGTCATCCGCAATTATGCCGGCATCCAGTTGCCAGGTGATCCTGCATGAAAGCGCACGGCAGCCAGGCAGACGAGCAGGCACTGCGCGAGCAGATGGTCATGCTGGGCAGATCGATATTCGAGCGGGGGCTGACCGCGGGCAGCAGCGGCAACCTGAGCGTACGCCTGGATGATGGCTGGCTGATCACGCCCACCAACAGCAGCCTGGGCCGGCTGGATCCCACCCGGCTCTCGCGCCTGGATATGCAAGGCCGCCTGGTCCAGGGCGATCCCCCCTCGAAAGAAGCGTTTCTGCATCAGGCGGTCTATGCAAACCGGCCAGCCGCCAAGGCCATCGTGCACCTGCATTCCACCCACTCAGCCGCCGTATCCTGCATGAAGGGGCTGGATCCACACGACTGCATCCCGCCCCTGACGGCTTATTTCGTGATGAAGATCGGGCGCCTGCCCCTGGTTCCGTACTATCGGCCAGGGGCCCCCGAACTCGCCCGCGCCGTGGGCGATCTGGCTGCACGCCACCCTGCCCTGCTGCTGGCCAACCATGGCCCGCTGGTTTCAGGGCCGTCTCTCGAGGCGGCCCTGAATGCCACCGAAGAACTGGAAGAAACCGCGCGGATCTTCCTGCTGCTGCACGCTGCCGAAACACGCCCGTTGAACCAGGCGCAGATCGATGAGCTCAAGGCCGTGTTCGCGCTCGATTTCTGATGGCCGTGTTCGCGCTCGATTTCCGAGGGCTGTCGTTACGCTCGGTTCTTGATTCGATCGGGCTGCTGGCTGGGTGCATGCATCTTTTCGATCCGATTGCCGGCGGGCTCATGCCTGGGTGACGGGTCAGTGGATCACCTCGCGGGCATGCTGCAGTTTCTCGATCGTACGCCAGCACCAGTCGATGCCCACCCCGGGCACGCCGGGCGGCGTGACATAGCCATCGGGGCTCATGACCAACGGTGCGGACAGCAGTACATCGAGTTGCGGGATGTGCTCGATCAAGGTGGCATTGGGCACTGCACAGGCCAGTGAAACGTGCAATTCCATCAGGTAATGCGGCGCCACTGGCAAATTGAAGGCTTCGGCCATGTGCGCGACCTTGAGCCAGGGCGTAATGCCACCCACCCGCGCCGCATCGACCTGAACGATGGAGCAGGCATCCTGCTGCAGGTATTCGCGAAAGACGTGCGGATTCTGCAGGGTCTCGCCTACGGCAACAGGCATGGCCGTGGATGCCCGCAGCAGCCTGTGGCCGCGCAGATCCGAGGCCGGCATGGGCTCTTCGAACCACGCCGCCCCGGCCGCCGCATAGGCCGCAGCACGATGGATCGCCTCGCCCTGGGTGAAAATCTGGTTGGCATCGATCATCATCTGCATGGTATCGGGCAGGACGTCGCGCACCTTGCGCAGGCGCCGGAGGTCTTCGGCCAGACTGCGCCCGACCTTGACCTTGAACCCGTGAAAGCCGCGATCACGGGCCGAGACGGCATTGGCCACCAGTGCGTCGTCATCGATATTGAGCCAACCACCCTCGGTATCGTACATGGGCAGGCGCGCGTGTGCCCCGCCCGCCAGGAGATGCAGCGGCAGACCCGCCTGCTGGCAACGGATATCCCACAGGGCGATATCGACTGCGGCCAGCGCCAGACTGGCGGTAATGCCCGGTGAAATGGAATTGATGGAGCGATTCAGGCGCCACCACAGTGCCTCCACGGCGCGCGCATCCGCCCCGGGCAGCTGGGGCCCCAGGGTATCGGCCAGAAGGCGGAAGATCGCTGTCCCGCCTGTGCCAAGGGTATAGGTATAGCCCACACCCACCACCCCGGCGCGGGTCGTGAGGCGAATCATGGGCGTTTCCTGCTTGAGGAACGGCTGGATGGCATCCTGGCGGGGAAACTTGGCCGGGATGTCCACCAGCAGAACCTCGACCTGCACGACTGGATCGGCAGACTGGATATCTGCACCCTGGTTTTCCTGGATCATATGGAAGGCTCCTGCTGAAATTGAAATCCCCGGTGCGTGCGCCCCGAATGGGGCGAGTGCACACCCCGTGCCGATCCCCTACTCCCCCTGGTCCGTTCGGCGACCGAAGAGGCCCGCCAGCTACCGGAGCTGCCTGAACAGCAACGAGATTTCGGGTACGAAGGTGATGATCATCAGGCAGCACGCGATCACCAGCACGAACGGCACCAACCGCGAGATGATCTGGTCGATGGGGATCCGGGCGACCTCGCAGGCGGCGAACAGGTTGACGCCAAAGGGTGGTGTGATCATCCCCATGGCCAGGTTGACGATCATGATGAGCCCGAAGTGGATCGGATCCACGCCGAACTGGGCCGCCACCGGGGCCAATATGGGGGCCAGCACAATGATGGCTGCAGACGTCTCGATGAACATGCCCACGAAGAACAGCACCACGTTCACCGCCAGCAGGAACGCAACCTGTCCATGGAAGATCTCGACCAGCCAGTTGCCGATGGCCGCCGGAACCCCTGCCCGTGTCAGCAGGAAACTGAAGGTACCTGCCGCCGCGATGATGAACATGATGACCGCCGACGAGATCACCGACTTGCGCAGCGCAATGTACAGACTTCTGGCATTGAGGGTCCGGTATACGAACACCCCGACCATGAAGGAATACACCACCGCCACGGCCGCCGCTTCGGTGGGGGTGAACACCCCCTGGTATATGCCGCCCAGAATGATGACCGGCATGCCCAGACCCCACGCCGCCTGCACGATGGCCGGCAGCAGGCGCATGCTGCCATCGCCATCCTGGTGGCCCCAGCCATTGCGGCGGCACATGATGAGCACGAAGCCGATCAGGGCCAGGCTGATGAGGATGCCGGGCCCGATACCGGCGATGAACAGTTCGCCAATGGACACTTCGGCGCTCACGCCGTAGATGATCATGGGAATGGAGGGCGGAATGATCACCCCCAGTTCGGCCGACGTGGCCTGCAGGGCCGCAGAGAAACGCACGGGATACCCATGCTTGACCATGGCCGGAATGATGATGGCGCCGATGGCGAACGTGGTGGCGATCGAAGACCCCGACACCGACGCGAAAATCATGCAGGTGATCACGCAGGAGGCTGCCAGGCCCCCCTGGAGCCGGCCCACCAGCGCCTTGGCGAACTCGACCAGGCGCTGCGAAATGCCGCTGGCCTCCATGAGATTGCCTGCCAGAATGAAAAACGGGATGGCCAGCAAAGGAAAGCTGTCGAGCGTGGTAACCAGCCGCTGGGCGATCACCAGGGGGTTCAGCTTGGTGAAGAACACCACGCCCCCCAGGGCAGACCCCAGAATGGCGATGGCAATCGGGATGCTCAGCGCAAACAGCAGCACCATGAGAATGATCATGAATGCACTCATGGGTGCCTGCTCCTAGACGATGTGGTCGACCCGGTCGGAATGGACCATGGCTTCGGCGCCAGACCGGAAACGTGCAATTTCCTCGACCAGATGGGCCAGCACGGCCACCGACGACAGCAGCGCGCCGACGGGCAGGGCCGCATACATCCAGGAAATCGAAATATTCTTGCCGCTGAAGGGGCTGCGCAGACCAGCCAGTGCCTGGAATCTGACGCGCAAGGCCATTTCATAGCCGTACCAGGTCACGACCAGCAGCAGCGCAATGGAAAAGATGGAAATGACCGCCAGCAACACCACGCGCGCGCGCCCGTGCAAGTGGGAAATCAATGTGTCGACAGCCATGAGCAGGCCATAGCGGCAGGCCACGATCAGCCCAAGGTAGATCATCCAGATGTTCAGGGTTCTGGAGGTGACCTCGGACCAGGTGGAGGGCTGTTCGAACACGAAGCGGGTGATGACCTGGAAAAAGGACACGGCCGTCATCAGGACCAGCAAACTGATGGCGGCAGCCATGGCCCCCCTGATCAGATATCTGTCCAGGGTCTTGAAGAAAGTGACCATGCCGTGTCCTTGTTTCACCCGCTGCTGATGGTTCAGGGCTTGTAATCACGGATGGCTTCGATGTTCTCTTTGCCGAACTGCTCGGAGAATTTGTCAAACGCGGGCTTGAGGGCTTCCTGGAATGCGGCGGTATCCACCTGATCGACCACCTGCATGCCCTTGTCGCGCAAAATGGCCACGCCATTGTCGGCGTCTTCGCGGACTTTCTTGCGCACGGCCGCCGAGCCCACCTTGGCCGACTCGACGAACCAGCCCTGTTCTTCTTCGGAAAGATCATTCCAGACCGCCGGGGAGATCAGGATGATGGCAGGCGAGTAGACGTGCTGCGTGAGCGACAGGTACTTCTGGACATCGGCGAAATTGGCCGACAGGATCACACCGATGGGGTTTTCCTGGCCATCGACGGTGCCCTGCTCGAGCGCGGTGAAGAGTTCCGTGAACGCCATGGGCGTGGGCAGCATGCCCAGGGTACGGAAGGCTTCCATGTGGATGTCGTTTTCCATCGTGCGCACTTTCAGGCCAACCACATCAGCCGGTTCCTTGACCGGGCGCACGTTGTTGGTGAGGTTGCGAAAGCCGTTTTCGGTCCAGGCGAGGGCCTTCAGGCCATGCTCGGGAAACTTTTCGAGCAGCGCCTGCCCGATTGGCCCATCGAGTACCGCATGGGCCTGATCGTAGCTGGAAAACAGGAAGGGAATGTCGAGAATCAGCGTATCGGGCACGAAGTTGCCGATAGGGCCCGTCGAGGTGATGACCAGGTCGATGGTGCCGATCTGGGTGCCTTCGGTGAGTTCGCGCTCGCCACCCAGGCTGCCGCCATAGGATTCCACCAGCTTGAACTTGCCCCCCGAGCGCTCGGCCAGGTCTGCGGCCATGGCCTTGGCACCCGCAGAGTAATGGGATGACGGTGACAGGTTGTGCGCGATGGTCAGTTCGGTTGCTGCCTGGGCAGGACCGAAACCGGACAGGGCCAGCGAAGCGGCCAGCAAGGGGCCAGCGAAATAACGTTTCATGATGAGGTGCCTCCCGAAAGGGTGTTGGTTGTACAGGCCGGTGAACGTGGCGCGACCGACCCGGAGCAATTCCTGCTCCATGTTAACAACTGGACGTGCCTGAACCAATCAGGGTTCACACCAGAATTCCAGGCCCGCATCTGCGGCGTGCGTTCGGGCACCCGCCACACCCAGCCTGACATCGGAACTGTATCCCCTATACAACAGCCGCAGGGATCGCCCCATTCTTCACCTGTGATACGCTTGCAACAAGCTGTTTTTCCTTATAGAATTCTTGGGCTGTCCAATCACAAAAACGCAATCTCATGCTTCAAGAACACTGGTCAGGTATCCAGTGGCTCCGGCTTGCTTAACAGTGATTATTCAACGCGTTCCGCAGTGCCACCCTCTGGCCCGGTAACCCGGACGGTTTCTCTTCCGAAAGTCATGCGCGCCCCATCGGGCACCGGCCTGTACATCAATGGCATGGCCAAGTCCCGTGTCGTGATGCGCGCATTGGCCTGAACATGCCGGCCCAGGGTTCACCCGACAGGCGTTGCGAACGTATTCAGTAAAACCGTTAACGAGATTTTCATGGCTTCTTACCTACCCCGAACCCTCATCGTGGGTTCGCTGGTTGCATGTGGCTTCATGGCAACCCCCGCAGCAGCAGAAAATGCGAGCCTGCCCCAGGCTGTCGAATTGGCAATCCTGACCAACCCGGAAATTGGCGCGCAGTTTCAGCTATTCCAGTCGACCCTGGAAGACCAGGCCATCGAACGGGGCGCGCTGCGCCCCCAGGTGGATGTAACCGGCTGGACCGGCCGCAACTGGCGCAGCCATTCAGACGGCGGCTACGCCTCGAACTGGAATGGCTCGGGCTACAACCTGAGCCTGAGCCAACTGCTGTTCGACGGCTTTTCAACCCTCAACCGGGTCCGTGAAGCCGGCTTCGAGAAACTGGCCGAATACTACAGCCTGAAGGCCACCATCGACAGTGTCGCCATCGAGGCGACCCGGGCCTACCTGGATGTCCAGCGGTTTCGCGAGCAGGTGCGCCTGGCCAACGACAACTACGAAACCCATCGCAGAACCCTGGGCCTGCTCTCCGAGCGCAGTGAATCCGGGGTGGGTCGCGGTGTCGACGTCACCCAGGCCAACGCACGGCTGGCCCTGGCCCAGAGCAATGTGATGGTCGCGACGGGCAATCTGAACGATGTGACCCAGCGCTACCAGCGCATCGTGGGCAAAGCCCCCGCCGACAACCTGTCGGATACGCAGAACGTGGGTCATGAAATCCCGGCAGCCGCACAGGATTTCAACGATGCCATCCGCAACAACCCGGCCATTCTGGCCAAACAGGCACTGGTGCAGGCGGCCGAACGCGGCAAGGCCTCGGCCAGGGGCCGCTTTGCGCCGACCATCGAACTGGTGGCCGACACCGGGCGCAGCCAGGATCAGCCGCCCGGCTACCCCGATCGCAACGCCCAGAACAGCCGTATTCAGGTGGTGGCCAACTTCAACCTGTACCGCGGCGGTGCCGATTCGGCGCGCGTACGGCAGACGGCCGCCCGTGCCTACGCGGCCCAGGATATTCGCAACTACACCTGCCGCAACGTGGAACAGGAACTGGCCATTGCCTGGAACGAGGTGATGCGCCTGCGCCAGCAGATTCCTTTCCTCGAGAAGCACGTGCTCGAATCATCCAAGGTGCGGGTCGCCTACATGCAGCAATTCAAGATTGGCGAACGCAGCCTGCTCGATTTGCTCGATTCAGAAAACGAACTGTTCGATGCACGCCAGGCCCTCAACAATGGCCAGCATGATCTGCAGATTGCCGAATATCGCTGGCTGGGCATGGCGCACCGGCTGTTGCCGACGATCGGCCTGGGCGACCCGTACGCCGACAGCCCCAAGGAAGCGGCAGACCTGAATTTCCCGGATGAAATGCTGCAGGCCTGCCTGACCCCGCTCCCGAGTCCGGGCTCATTCGAGCCGGTCGAGGTCAAATACCGCTCGGGTACCAACCCGCCCATACTCGACAAAAGCGGCGCACAACCTGCTGCAGGCTCCTGGGACTGATCCGGCCATCAGGGCACAGGGCACTCGCACATGCCCCACGATATTCGTGGGGCATGTTGTTTCAGCCTCACCATGTGCACGTTGATTCAGGCACAATCTGGGCATGTCAATGCCCATCCCTGCAGCACCCGTGGCACCGCGCACATCGATATCGCAAATGTGCGCACTGGCGCTGTGCATGGCCATGGCCGCCGGCGGGTACGGCTGGCCCGTACTGGCCGAACAGGCCACCGAACTGGTTGCCCATGCGCGCCAGCATCATGGTGCCCGGGCAGGCCGTGCCGTCGAGGCGTGGCAGCAGGCCCTTTCGCAGGCGCAAGGGCAAGCCGAGCCCGAACAACTGCGGCGCATCAACGCATTCTGGAATCACAGCCTGCGCCAGGCCGATGATCGTACGATCTGGAACCAGGCCGATTACTGGGCCACTCCCATCGAGTCCCTGGCCAAAGGCGCCGGGGATTGCGAGGATTTCGTCATCGGCAAGTATTTTTCCTTGCTGGATCTCGGGGTGAGCCCGGAAAAGCTGCGGCTGATCTATGTCCGTGCCAACGTTGGCGGAACCCGTATTGCGCATATGGTTCTGGGCTATTACCCGAATCCTGGTGATGAGCCGCTGGTGCTGGACAGCCTGCTGGACGACATCCTGCCGGCACGGAAACGGGCTGACCTGACACCTGTTTTCAGTTTCAACGGCCAGGGCATCTACGCCCAGGGCAGCAGGCGCGCGCCCGTTGAACACATTGGCCGCTGGCGCGGCCTGCTGGATCGAATGAACACCGAAGGCTATCGCCGCCACCCATGAGGCCATGTCATGTCACTGCTGAAACAATTGATAACAAGCGTCACCCTGGCAATGGCCGTCGTGCTGATCGGGGCAACGGCCTTCAGCATCGATGCGGCGCGTCATTATCTCAACCTGCAACTGCAGGCCCAGAGTGAATCCGCAGCCACGACGATGGCGCTGACCCTGTCGCAGGAACCGAATCAGGACCCCGTGATCCGTGAACTGCTCCTGACCGTTCTGTTCGACACTGGAAATTTTCAAGACATTTCCTTCGTGAACATGGCAGGGCAGACCGAACTGCTGCTCGACCAGCCACACGATGCCACCCTGGTGCGCCGTACAGCCCTGTCCCATGTACCGGCCTGGTTCGATCGCTGGCTGCCCCTGGAGCGTCACGAAGCGCAGCAGGCGGTATCCGACGGCTGGCGCGAGTTGGGCGTCGTGCGGCTCACCGCCAACGACGAATTTGCCCGTGCATCGCTGTGGCGCAGCACCTTGCAAATCATTGGCATCACGCTTGCGGCCGGCCTGGCCTGGGCGCTGTTCGCATGGTTCCTGATCCGCTGGTTGCGCCGTGCGCTGCAGGACGATGTGCAGATACGCATCGAGGCACTCGCAAGAGGCGACATCGACACTGGCCTGCCACCGATACGCCATGGCGCCCTGACTGAACTTCAGGGCGTGACCCAGAGTATCGATTGGGTCTACGAGCAGGTCCAGGCCACGGCGGCAGAACGCGAAGAAAAAATCCAGCAACTCGAACTCGATCTCAACCGTGACCCCACCACGGGGCTGGCCAACCGCAAGTTCTTCATTCATGCACTGCGCCAGGCTACGGAGCAACCTGAACCTGGCCAGCCAGCGCACGGCCACATCTTCCTGTACCGGCATTGCCACCTGCAGCGGCTGAATCAGCGCATCGGCCGTGAGCGGGTGGATCACTGGCTGCGTGACACAGGTCGCGAGATCGAAGCGGTGCTGCAGCAACTCGTGGGCGCCCAGGCTTGGCTGGCGCGGCTCAACGGATCGGATTTCGTCTGCCTGTTGCCCAACCTCGAGGGGCCCGAGGCAATCCAGATGGCACACCGCCTGCACAGCCGCCTGATGGCGTTGCGCCTGCACACCGACCATGCCGACACATGCGGGTTTGCCGCCGCCGTGACCAATTACCGGTCTGGAGAAACCGGCTCGGACATCCTGGCCCGCCTGGACACCGCCCTGATGCGTGCCGAAAGCTCGCGGCATCAGCACATCGAATATCTGCCCAGCGCTGATGACGAGAATACAACCCAGTCGATCAATGCCGCCGAACAGCAATGGCGCCAACTGCTGGAGCAGGCACTGCAAGAACAGCGCATCCACCTGCACACGGAACCAGACCCAGGGTGTCCAGAGCCGGAAAGTCGCATGCTGGCATGGCAGATGCTGCACGACCCAGCGCATGCTGGCCCCATATCAGGTTTCGAATTTCTGCCGGCAGCGGCCCGCACCGGCCTGTCGGGCGCCTACGATCTCAATGGCCTGTCATTGGCCCTGGCATGGCTTCGCGAGCATCCCCAGGCGCTGGTACTGCGCATTTCCCTGGCGTCCTTGCTGGAGGAAGGATTCCTGTCGCGTTGCCTCGCCATCCTGGCAGACGAACAGCCGGCCATATGCGAGCGCCTGATCACTGAACTGGATGCCTTCGGGCTCGACGCCTGTCCGAAGGAAACCATGGCATTTGCGCGCGCCGTTCGGACCCAGGGCGTGGCCATCGCCCTGCGGCGACTGGATGAACAGGTCGAAGCCTTGCTGGATCTGAAGGAACTGCAACCCGCCTACATCAGGCTCTCGACCCGATTGCAGCGCGATGCCTCTGCCAATCCGGCAGCCCGGTACCTGTTGACCGCCATCCAGGAAACGGCAGATGATCTCGGGATCACGGTTCTCCCATGCTGAGCGCACGATCGCCCCACCATGCGGCGGAGCGATCGCCCTTCATGGCGCCCTGAAGCCATACAGGGCGCACGATGCGTCAACCCATCGGGTTGTCCAGCTTGCCGTCATCGATCAGCTTGTTGATCATATCGTTCTGCGATGAACCTGCATCCAGGCCAAGATCCTCGAACGACACACCCTTCAGGATGATTTCCTGATCGAAATGCCCGCTGCCCACCTGGCCGCCGGTATCGACCTTGATGACCGTATCGGCACCGGATTCCTCGATCAGGAAGTATTCATCCAGTGAGCCGCCTGCATCGCCATCCAGCAAGCCGGTCAGATCCAGACGATCGGCACCGTGCGGGTCAGCGCCGCCGGTACCGAAGTCCAGTATCGTGTCCGAGGCCGGTTGCGCAACCGAACCTGCGTCACCGAACTCCCACCTGAACACATCATCGCCGGCACCGCCGACCAGGAAGTCGCTGCCCTGGCCGCCGATCAGAACGTCATCACCGTCGCCGCCAATCAGCACATCAGTGCCCTCTGCGCCAAGCAAGGTGTCCGTCGAACCATCGGAAATGGTCGTGACGCCATCAGCCAGCGCGGATGGATCGATGCGCACCTGAAACTCGTGCGTACGCTCCATGCCTTCGAGGCCCGAATCACTGACCGTCACCGTGAGCGCATGGCTGCCGGGTACGTTGGACAGCAGAACCAGGCTTTCGGTGTCCCAGCCCGAGAGATCGACGCTGCCATGACCCGGGCTGGCCACGAAGACGTGTCCCTGGCCATCCTGCAGTACCGCGCCTTCAGGCAGACCCTGCAGGCTCACGGCAGCACTGTCCGTTGACCAGTGCTCCGGCAGGATCTGCGTAAGCGCAATCTCCTGGCCCTGTTCACCTTCGTTGTAGCCATAGATGCGATAGTGACCGTGGTCTTCAGTGCCGATCAGGCTGCCCAGGGTAAAGCCCGCGTTCTGGTCCTGCAACTGGGTCTGTGCCGTCTCGAAATCCGGGAAGAATTCGATGGGCGTACCGGGCGACGCCTTGTTGACGACCGACACGTTGTACATGCCCGCACCCTTCTGGTTGTGCATATACATGTCGAAGGTATACAGCCCCGATTCGGTTGCCGTGAAGTCGAAATCCTTGAACGTGCTCTTGTCGGTGCCCCAGCGCAGATCCACCTGCTGGCCGCCACTCTCGCGATCACCCAGGACCACCCGCAGGCTGTCATCACCTTGCGCCTTGACGGTATAGGTTTCACCCGCCTGCAGATAGATGACCCCGTGGGCGTGCACCGCCGTATCCACCGCCACATTCTTCTGCTTGTCGGTGTCGCCACCGGCCCTGGGGTTCAGGGCGATGAGGCTATCCAGGATCTGCTCGCCCGTCGCGCCACCATAACCGTGCTTGCGCCCCTCCCTCGACGTCTCCTGATAGGTACCGTTGGGCGCATACTGATCCAGCTGCTTGACCGTGCTTTCAAGCAAGGCCGTGCTGGCCCCGTCGCCATTGCTGCCATTGGGCCTGCCAGGCCCCGCACGCAGGCCATCGAGCAGACTGTCGATCGCCTTCTGCTCTGCACTGCGGTTGTCACGTCCTGCGCTGGGCGGCCCGACATACTGCCAGGTGCTGACCTTGAGCCCGACATTGGTGACCTCTGGCTGGGGCACGAAGGTGTTCAGGTCATCATCGTACACAACCGAAGTGACGGCGCTGTCCTCGCCAATCATGCCGCCGGCCGGGCGTACATCGGCCGCGCCCACCACCCCGGTGATGCTCACCGTCAGGTTTTCCTGGGGCTCGGGGTTGGCATCGTCCACCGTGCGGACCGTGAAACCCGCCTGACTCTGGCCACCCGCAATGGTGACGCTGGGTGGCCGGCCGGTGGTGTCGCTGTTGTTGGCCGCTTCGCCGTCCCAGGCCAGATCCACCCTGACATTCTTGCCTGCAGGGACCTCGACCGGATCGCCATTGCGATCGACCAGGTACACCGTGTAGTGCAGATCATCGCCTTCCAGGACCGCAGTTTCATCCACACGAATCTGTGCAAATACGCCATCGGGCTGGTTGGGTTCCCCTTTCAGGGTGATGATGATCTCGGCCGAGTCATGGTCACCGTCCCTGTCGGTGATGGTGTAGCCGAAACGCATTTCCTCTTCCTGGCCTACGGCCATGCCGTCGCGGCCTGACCGGCTCATTTCGAACTTGTACGTGCCGTCGTCATAGCCCGTAAATGTGCCAAAGGCGTTGGTCAGGCTGTATGAGCCATCACCATTGTCCGTGGCACCTTCCCAGGTGATGAAGCCGTCACTGGCAGGCCCGTCGGCACCAATGCGGATGGCATCCTCGAGCTCGCCGGTGATGGTCGGCATGTCATCCACTGCCGAGATGGTGGCATACAGGTCAAACACATTGTCTGCGTTTTCCCAGGTGTACACCGTGGAGACAGGGTCCCCGTACTCGTCGTTCTTGAACCCGTCAATCGTGAACTCGAAGGTACGATCACCCACCGTGAAGGTCGAACTCAGGGTCGAGGCATCGATTTCCACGATGTCACGATCCGCTTCGGCCGACCCCGGGGTGTTCGCATTCGGGGTTTCCGTATGCTTGAGCTTGATGGTGTGCTCGATTTCATGCGGCTGCCCATCGATCGTGACGCTGAACTTGACGACCAGATCGGTGGATACCAGGACACCGGAACCCGAATTGACGGCATTGTTGAAATGGGTGAACGTGCCGAGCTTGAATGTGGACCCGATCAGGTTGTCCGAATTGCTGCGGTAGTCCTCATTGTCGTAATAGTCATAGCCGGACGGTTTCCCATTGCCCGACGCATGCGGCTTGCCCCAGCGGATTTCCTCGAGATAGGCATCGGAGTCGTTGTCCTTTGTCGTACCCTGCGTCTCACCCGCCTTGAATTTGACGTTGGTGAAACCCGCCTCCAGACCCGTGACGACGACGTCACTGATGGGCACCTCGATCACGTGGCTGTGATCAACGGCCTCCGGCGCATCATCTTCGATGAAAATCTTCAGCGTGGTATCGCTTGCGTTGCCGAAGGCATCGCGCACGGATACGGGCACCTCGAAGTCGACCACGTCCTCCTGGGTCGGATCGGGATGATCCACCGAACGATGCAGTTCCACTTCGTAATGGCCGGTATTGTCGATGGTCACCGTGATCACCGGCTCGCCATTGACGGTACCCGTGAGGATCTGGTCATTTCCGGACAGGGCCCAGTCGACCGATTCCTCACCTATATGCAGGGCATCGGCAGCCGGGATCCCCAGCGTGACGGTGACCGGATGCGGATGCGTGATGCCGATTGACCCATCACTGGTGGGTGAGTCGGTCGTGTCATCTACGCCGTCGTCATCAGGCAGGCCGTGTTCGAGCCCTTCTTCGGATACACGGGTCTCACCCGGCGTGAGAACGGGCAGCGAGTCATTGTCAATGATGCCGCCCGTGCCCGTGGCCTCGATCTCGGCGCCCGCCTGGCCAAACTCAACCCCATTGACCGTGCCCGTGAGCGCGCCCTCGAGCGTGAACTGCTCCTCGCCCTCGAAGACG
>Ga0265293_10000535_pt1 | contig 90599 bp, 70 predicted proteins | sample Munlanlewell138R_FD_192505 | JGI IMG/M metagenome (GOLD analysis project Ga0265293, IMG submission 192505) | Leachate microbial communities from a municipal landfill in Southern Ontario, Canada - Leachate well 138R | ecosystem: Engineered > Solid waste > Landfill > Unclassified | place: Canada... | reverse complement strand
TGTTATGGCTTTCATCATGAGAAAGTTTGAGGATCATCACTTAAATCAGACTACGAGGACAATGGAAGCAAGAGTTAGAAATCTAGTAAGCATGTCAAATAATATTTCTAAGAATGATGATTGGAATTTGGTAAAGGAAGATATCCAAACAGATGTAAAAAGGTTGCCTGTATATGCCACAGAAATAATATATATAATTGATGATTCAAGTATAGCATCTATAATTGCTAGCAACTCTAGTAATATTAAGATAGTAGGCCAGAGTGCATTTAATCTTAGCCAGATCCAGGCTGAGCTTATTATTGATGCAAAAAAACATGGAGAAAAGCAAGAAGGTTATAGCTCTATGGATAATGGAACAAGTAGAGCAAAGCACTTAGCATACCCTGTTTTATCTGATAACGGAAAAGTAAAAGGAATTATTTATATAACATCTGATATGACAGATATGTATAATACATTAGAGGAATCAAAGACTATATTGATTAAGGCTACTGTACTAGCATTATTTATTACTGTACTAATAGGGTTCTTAATAGCTAGAAGTATAACAGAGCCTATTAATGATGTAACAAAAAAGGCTGAGAGAATGGCTAAGGGAGACTTTGATCAAGTAGTTGAAATCAAGTCTGATGATGAAATCGGCCAGCTCGCTAGTATGTTTAACAATTTAACCCTCAAGCTTAAAAACACACTAGCAGAAGTAAATAAAGAAAAAAGCAAGCTTGACACCATAATTACACATATGGCAGATGGAGTAATTGCAGTTTCATTAGATGGAGAAATTATACATGCCAACCCAGTAGCTTTAGACATGCTTAGAGTAAAGCCAGAGGAAATAGATACAATACAATATGATGAAATATTTGATGTAAAAAACAATAGAATTACTTTAGGAGTAATTACAAAAGAAGAAAAATGGCGCGGAAATGAAATAATTGAGATAGATTCAAAGGTATACAATGCAGAATATGCACCTCTAATTGACGAAAAATCAAGTATAGGTGGTATGATAATAGTATTTCAGGATATAACGAAACAACAAAAGCTTGAAAATATGAGAAAAGAATTTGTTGCTAACGTGTCTCATGAACTTAAAACCCCAATTACTACAATAAAAAGTTACGCTGAGACTTTGATGGATGGCTCTGTTGAAGACAGAGAAATCTCTATAAACTTTCTTGCAGTAATAGATAGCGAATGTGATAGAATGGCAAGAATTGTAAGAGACTTGTTGCAGCTTTCTGATTTGGATTATAAGCAAACAAAGTGGAATAAAAAATCTGTGGATATTAATGAACTTTTAAAGAATATTTACCTTAAGATCATAATTTCTGCAGAGGAGAAAAATCAAAATATTCAATTAGATATAGAGGAAAATATTGGAGTGGTTTTAGCTGATAAAGATGGGATTGAGCAGGTTATACTAAATATAATAACAAATGCTATTAAATATACCCCAAATAATGGAACCATAGATATTGGAGCAATATCAGATACGGAAAAGGTTACAATAACTGTCAAGGATAATGGAATTGGAATTCCAGAGGAAGACATAAGTCGAATATTTGAAAGATTCTATAGAGTAGACAAAGCAAGATCTAGAGATATGGGCGGGACAGGATTAGGTCTATCTATTGCTAAACAAATTATAGAAGCTCATAATGGTGAAATCCAAATAGAGAGCCATCATAATGTTGGGACTACAGTTGACATAATATTACCTTTAAAATAATCATACGTGTAATTATAATTTAACTGCACTGTAATATGTTTGTAATAAAATTGGTATATAATAAAAATGTAGTATTATATGGTACGAGGAGGAATTATTATGGCAAAAAAATTCCTTACAATGGTATTAGTATTGGTAGCTGTTGGAATTACAAGCACTATTGCATATGCTGGTGTCGGTGACACAGTTCCCAAACAGGTTGTTAAGGTGGAATCACAAAAAGTAGAAAAAGAAGTTCAAATAAATGTGAACAGTGAAAATGGTATACAAACAGAGGGAGACGTTGTGTTAATTACCATTAGAGGTAAAAAGGGAGTAAGTGTGACCTTTGAAGTGTACTTAAACACTAATGTTGTAATACAAGAAGATGTAAAGACTATTGAGAGTCTAGTCGAAGCAGCAAAGGCTGAGGACTATAGCTTGCTATTATCTGAAGTTGTGGAATTAGAAGATAGTGGTATATATCCTAAGGAATTAAAACTTAAAAAAGGTCTGTATAAAATTGTTGCAATAAAACAAGATGGAACTAATTCATTTAGGGAAGTTAGATATGTTTTATGTAAAGGAATAGATGATGCAGCAAGAACATTAGATAATGCTAAAAATGCTATTATATCTCCTGTTATAGAGACTATTAAAAAACTAATCAACAATAAATAACTGGATCTCTTTGGAGATGATACTATGAAGATAAAAGAAAGAATTAAATCTTTTTTATTAGCCTTTTTAGTCTTTACAACGATTTATCTTGTACAGCAATTATGGGTTGAATTTCCTGATGAGTTGTTATCTTCTTTAGCATTTGGACAAGAAACGGATTATGTAGAAGAAAGTGTAATATCAGATTTTATTCAACCTGAAAAATATATAATAGGCTTTGGTGGAAATAACCGAGGGATTATGTATTATGACGAAGACCATGATCTTTGGAATAAAGGCAAGGAAATTTTAAAAACAGTATTTCAATCAAAAAGTCTGAAAATTGAAGAAATGACTAATGAGGAAATAGAAGAAAGCAGAAAGAAGAGATTCATCGGTTACTATTTTTCTAATGACATATACACATTTGTTTTTAGTAAAATTTTTGATGCAGATGCTTCTTCACCAATCAATGAGTCTATTAAAAAAGTAAATAGTATATATATGTATATGGATTCACTTAGAGATAGTTTTATTGTAATTAGTGATGGAAATAGTTTCATTAAAATTAGCGGAGATAAATTTAGATTTGAAGTTATTAAGAGCGATATTGACATTATTAGCAAAGGTGTTTTTACAAGGGCTTATACAGTGACTGACTTAATAGATCCTGATATTAAGAACGACACCTATATACCATTAGAGGTAAAATTCAACTCGCCCCAGATACATGTACAAGAAGAAATTGATGTAAGCAATGAGCTAGTTGAGAAAAGCATTGCATCCTTGTTTTTTAATAGGGACTTAGCTTATATAAGAAGAATCGAAGAAAGTGATGGTTCCATAATATATATTGATAGCCAAAAAACTTTAAAGATTCACGAAAACGGGACCCTTGAATTCTTTAAATCTGTTGATGCAAATCCAGAGGCAGGAAATCTTATTATGAGTCTTAATAATGCTATAGATTTTGTAGATACTCATATGGGTTGGCCTAAAGACGCTTACCTATATAAGGTGGATGAAATTGAATTTGAAAATAATAAAGGATTTAGATTTACCTTTAGATATAAACTTAAGGGATTACCTGTAATATCAGGTGAGCAGGCAGCTAAAAATTCTATAGAATTGGAATTGGTTAACAATCTAGTAAAATCATATCGAAGGCATATATTAGAAGAGTTTGGATCAGTAACACCAAAATATAAGAATATGCTGTCAGCTTATGATGTAATTAATGAAAATTATGGTGACCTTAAAGCAAAATATATAAAGAATAATAACATAAATGTAGATACAATATTAACAGAAGAACTAGACATACAATTTAAATCGGTTATTGAAAATGCAAGCTTAGCAATTTTTGATTCATCAGTAGAGGGTAGTCAATATTTGAAGCCAGTTTGGATTATAGATGTGGCAGGATATAGCTATATATTTGATGCATATGATGGATATGGAGAAAACGGGGGGAATCCAAGGTAATTAATTTAGTTGGATGGTGAAATAAATATGGACTGGTCAAAGGCGAAAAATATTCTCATAATTGCCTTTATCATCACAAATATATTTCTAGCTCATGTGTTGATAAATAGCAGAAATACCAATACTGCTTTGGTAGCAGATGATTTTATAGAAGATGTCAAAGGTTTTTTGATAGAAAAGAATATTGATTTAGCAATAGAGATACCTAGAGAGATACCATCAATGCCCTTATTTAGAATTAAATATGAAATATATAATAATCAAGATATAGCGACCAGGTTTTTAGGTGCTAATTATTCTTCGGAGACTATTAGTGGAAATCCATACTCATTTTATATAAGTGGAAATGAAAGTGTTATTGTAAAGCATGGTAACGAAATTATGTATGAAAATTCTAGTACAATTTCCATCCACAAGAATCTAACACCTAGCAAAGCAGAAGACCTAGCTGAGAAGTTTATTAAGGATAAAGGTTTTTCGTCAGAGGATTACAAATTGAGTTTTGTTGATCATAAAGATGGTTATTACTTCATTGAATATACAAAAGTTATCGATAAATTTTACTTTGAAAAGAGCTTTATGAGATTTACTATTAGTAGTGCTGGCATAAATAGATTTGAAAGATTTTGGATAGAATCTGCTGAATTAGATGATTCAACAGTAACCATTATGTCTGCACCTAGATCTTTACTTAAGCTATTAGTTATGGAGGAAGCATATGGGAAGACCATAGAGGAAATATCAATATGCTATTACTTAGACCCTGAAAAGCATATGGGTACTAGTGACTCTAGCAATGCTATAGGTGGAAAAGCTACACCAGCTTGGAGAATAATGTTTAATGATGGAACCAAAATATTTTTAGAAGATAATTAAAAAATAATTGAATAAAATAAAGGGTTTTGTAAAGATAAATAGAAGAAATACTATATTTCTTCTATTTTTTTATGACGAATATGATAGTACTACGTTAGAGCTTCTATAGAATAGATGAATTTGTTCGCTACACTCACATAAATAATAAAATTAAAGCAGAAGAAGGGGTGCATATTAGTGGAGAAATTAATAATTGAGGGTGGGAATAAACTTAATGGAACAGTTGAAATAAGCGGATTTAAGAATGCTGCATTACCTATAATACCAGCATCATTATTATCAGGTGATAAATGCGTAATTGATAATCTTCCCAGAATAAAAGATATATTTCATATTACAGAGATAATGTCTGCTATAGGGGCAGATGTCGATTTTAATGAAGATGGGACTATGATCATTGATACAAGCAAAATTAGTAAAATAGTAGCACCATATGATCTTTCAAGGAAAATAAGAGCATCCTACTACTTGTTGGGAGCAGGACTTAGCCGTTTTGGAGAAGTTGAAGTGGCATATCCTGGAGGCTGTGATATAGGAAATAGACCAATTGACCAGCATATAAAAGGCTTTGAGGCCCTTGGAGCAAAGGTAGAGATAGAGCATGGAGTTATAAAGTGCAAGGCTGAAAGACTTATTGGTACAAAAATCTATTTAGATGTAGTAAGTGTAGGAGCTACAATAAATATAATGATGGCTGCAGTATGCGCAGAAGGCAGAACAACAATAGAAAATGCAGCTAAAGAGCCTCATATAGTAGATGTGGCTAACTATATAAACTCCATGGGAGCAAATATAAGAGGAGCAGGTACTGATGTTATTAGAATTGATGGAGTAGAAAAATTGCACGGGTGCACATATAGTGTAATCCCTGATCAAATAGAGGCAGGCACATATTTAGTGGCTGCAGCAGCTACAGGTGGAGATGTTACAATTAATAACGTTATACCTAAGCATTTAGAGTCTATAATAGCAAAACTAAGAGAAACGTCAATAGAAATTTTGGAGTATGATGATTCTGTGAGAGTGATTTCAGAGGGGAAATTAGTAGGAGTAAATGTGAAGACGCTTCCTTATCCTGGATTTCCTACAGATCTTCAACAGCCAATGGCGGCCATTCTTTCTGTTGCAGAAGGTACTAGTATAATTACAGAAAGTGTTTATGAGGCTAGGTTTAAATATATCGATGAATTAAAAAGAATGGGAGCTAATATTAAGGTAGATGGAAGAATAGCAGTAATTGAAGGAGTAGAAAAATTAAGTGGAGCTAAAGTCAAGGCTACAGATCTAAGGGCAGGAGCAGCCCTTGTAGTGGCTGGTCTTATAGCAAAAGGAAAGACCGAAATTGATAATGCTTTTCACATTGATAGAGGGTACGAAAATATAGAGCAAAAGCTTCTAAGCTTAGGTGCTAAAATTTACAGAGTAAATAAATAGCCAGGGTGACCTGGCTTTTTCCTTTATCTTTTCTATGATATAATTGTTTTATGTTCAATAAACAGGATTGAATTAGAACTCAAACGAAAAGTGAGAGCTGGAGGAAAACATATGACAGTAAGATTTTGTTCATTAGCAAGTGGAAGTAGTGGGAATTGCCAATATATAGAGACAGATAGGATAAGATTATTAGTAGATGCAGGACTTAGTGGAAAGAAAATTCAAGAGGCACTTATTTCTATAGAAGTAGATCCGAGTACAATTAATGGAGTATTAGTAACCCATGAACACAAGGATCATATGTATGCCATAGGCATTTTATCAAGAAGATTTAATATACCTATCTACACAAATGAAAAGACTTGGTTAAGTATGAAATCAGATATAGGGGAAGTAAAAGAAGAGAATGTAGTGATATTTGATACAGATAAGACCTTTGAGCTACAGGGTTTAAATATTCATCCATTTAAGATTTCACATGATGCCATAGAACCAGTTGGTTATAGCTTTAACTACGAGAACACCAAAATTAGCATAGTTACAGATACTGGGTATGTAAGTGAAGAAGTAAAGGAAAAGATAAAGGATTCACATTTGTTGCTGATAGAATCCAACCATGATGTAGAAATGCTTAAGGTAGGGAAATACCCTTGGTATCTAAAAAAAAGAATCTTAAGCGAGCATGGACATTTGTCCAATGATGATGCAGGAAAACTTTTGGCAGAGGTATTATGTGGTAAAAATGAATGTATACTATTAGGTCACTTGAGTAAAGAAAATAACTTTCCAGAATTAGCATATCAAACTGTAGCAAATATACTTACAGAGAAGGGTATAAATGTAATTAAGGACATAAGTTTAGAGCTAACCTACAGAGATAGACCATCTCGGGTTTTTAGTTTTTAAAAGCTTACATTAAATATAGTTTTTTGAGCTTTTATGAAAGATGTTGTAAAACTCTTAATTTATGCAAATACTATAGATAATTCTAAGTTTTAATAAATTATTTTGAGTTTGGAGTGATTAGATGTATGTAGTTTGTAATGATCATTTAGAGGTAGCGTTAGAAGAATTTGTAGAGACATATGAGCAATCGCCAGATATTTATGAATTGGATCAAGTTAAATTTACAGACTGGACAAGTCCACATTCATGTGAATACTGCGACAGACATCCAAAGTATTTAGTTGTATAGGAATAAGAAAAAACAAGGCAATAAGAGGAGGAAAAATGAAAATACTTTTAGTAAACGATGACGGAATAGATGCTATAGGCATTCAATCACTAGCTAAGGAATTTGAAAAGGACTACGAACTAGTAATAGTCGCACCAGAAGGGCAGAGAAGTGCTAGTAGCCATTCTATTACTCTTTCTAAGCCTATAATAGTTAAAAAGGTAGATATTCCAGATATCAAATCTAAAGCATACAGTATATCAGGTTCACCAGCCGATTGCGTTAGAGTAGCATTAGATAAATTAGTGGATGGACATGTGGACATAGTATTATCAGGGATAAACCTAGGACTTAATATTGGAACAGACGTATTGTATTCAGGAACAGTGTCAGCAGCTATTGAGGGGAACATATATAGGATTCCTTCCATGGCTTTTTCTTGTGAAATAGGAAAAGAGCCTAATTGCTTTGAAACTGCTGCAAAGTATGCCAAAAAAATATTTGAGAAAGTGAAAGATGATTTAGTTAAGAACAACATAGTTCTCAATGTAAATTTTCCATGTATAAAAGAAGATGATATTAAGGGGATCAAGGTATGTAAAATGGGTGGAATTGTTTATGATTATTACCTTGTTGAAGATATAAACGGTGAAGATGAATTGACTTTAGCAATAGAAGGAAGGCACAAGGAAGAAAAAGAAGTAGAAACAGATAGAGCGTACATAAGAGAGGGTTATATAACTGTCACTCCATTACACTATGACCTTACAAACTATGGATTGATGAAGCAGGTAGAGGATTGGCTATAGTATATACTGGAGGTATAGATGAAGATTCGTATCGTCTCCGTAGGGAGAATAAAAGAAAAATTCATGCAAGATGGTATAAAGGAGTACTCTAAGCGACTATCGAGATATTGCAATCTTGAGATCATTGAAGTGGAAGATGAAAAAGCACCTGAAAACCTTAGTGATAAAGAAATGGAACAGATTAAAGATAAAGAAGGAGTAAAGCTCCTCTCAAAAATCCCCAATAATTCGTTTGCAATATCCCTAGAAATCCAAGGCAAACAACTATCCTCAGAAGAACTCTCAGAAAAAATAGAATCCCTAATGATAGAAGGCATAAACGATATAACTTTTATCATAGGGGGATCTCTAGGTCTTTCAAAAGATGTTTCCCAAAAAAGCAACTTAAAACTATCCTTCTCCAAAATGACCTTCCCCCATCAGCTAATGAGGGTGATTCTATTGGAACAAATATATAGGGGGTTTAGGATAATGAAGGGTGAACCCTACCACAAGTGACGGAGATGTTCTAACTCTTTCAAGGCTTATTTAATAAGGTACTGTCCATTAGATTATAGGCGTTTATGTCTGCAGACTTGATATAGAAGACAGCAATTATTTAGATTTGAAAGTTTCACAGATAATATGTAACATCGAATTAGTAGACTTAAAGGACAAGTGAACTACATGGAAGATAAGATATAATTGATTTGCTTTATATAAATAATGTGTATAAGTTAAAAAGCACTAAGTAAAGAGTAATTTTATAATTTACATAAAAAACGAGGTGTCCAATCACGATAGAATTGAAAGAAATAACATGGTAAAACTTCTGGCAAATTATAAATCTCAAATCAAATGAATCGCAAAGTCATTTATTACCACCAAATGCTATTTTCATGACTCAAACTTAAGTGAATTTGAAATTTAAATACCCTGATGTGTGTTTTTACTTATACAACGAATCTCAGCCTGTTGGATTTACAAAAATAGTATATGTCCCTAAATTCGAAGAACCATATTATTTCTTAGAAGATACCTACCTAATTGATGCAATAATGATTGATAGTAACCATCAAGGTAAAGGCTATGGTAAACAATCGCTTTATCAAGTGCTAAAGTATATTGAGTCAAAACCATTAGGCGAGCAGACTCAATAAAACTATTATGCTATGATGAAAACATTATTGCTATTAATATTTACAAAGAGGCAGGTTTTCAAAAAACAAATAAATTTAGGGATGAGGGAAAGAGATTACGGATTTATTCGAAAGATATACGAGATGTTAAATTTGATCTAGATGCCATAGAATGAATCTAATTAAGAAAAAGACAAGGGGACGTTTCCGTTGTCTTGCGAAATATATTATGTTATATTAAAGTTCTTATAAATGCTAAAGAAAATGGTAAATTTGAGATACATGATTATTGTCTTATATAAATGATGGGGGTAGTTTAAGTGAAAAATTCAAATAATTTAGAAGAGTTTAAGAATGATTTTTTTGAATTATTAAAGCAGGCTTTAGACTACGATGAATTTCTTAGAGAAATAAAAGAAAATTACTGGTTACCAGACAAAGAATGGTTGATTGATTCGATTCCTTGGAGAGAAATCAAAGAGTATCAAATAAAGCCAATCAAAATTCATATGTTATCTGATTCTATGGCTTTGTTAGTTGCAACTTTTGAACTTGTACTCTCAGGTATTATTACTTTTTCATTGTTAAAGAAAGACCTAAAATGGTATATAGATTGGCAAAATCGTGATGTGTGGTTATTATCAACCAATAAGTGGAGAAAGAAAAGTAAAGACAATATAGAAATTCGTTTTTTTGAAACCTTTAAAGAAGAAAAAATAGATTCTATATTTGAAGAAATGCATGGGATTAATCAATGGATACAAGAAAAATATATTCGCAAGCTGGAAATATGCAAAACGATATAGCTAAGTTGTATTTAGAATATTATTTTAATATAGAGGAGTATCTAACTTCTTCAAAAGACTATTTTAATAACATTTTGGTTAACTTTAATCATCAATAGATTAAAAATTCTTTAAAGCTATTGAGAAAAAAGCAAAGGGCTAATTTGTAATACTATTTAGTTCTAATAGCCCAGTCTGGTCTAGCTAACCTTCCCTCAACTCTACCAATTTCTTTGGCTGAAAAACCTTCAAGTATTGCATTATCAGGGAATTGACTTTTTTGTTTTACTAAGGAGCCTGATTTAACCAAACTATATTCACCTAATATACTATAATCACATATTATTGATCCTGACTCCACAACTGAGTTTTCGCCAATAGTTGTGCCATGGATTATACAACCAGGTCCAATAGTCACATTATCATTTATTATCAGTTGATTATCAGGTAATAGATGCAGAACGGTATTTTCAAGGATCTGAACATTATTACCGATTCTAACTGGCCCATGGGAATTGCCTATGATTTTAACACCAGAGCCTATAAGTGTATTTTCACCGATTATTACATCCCCTGTAATCTCAGCTGTATCATAAAGATAAGCTGAGTCCCCAACTTGTGGATATTTACCATTGTACTCATATAGTTTTCCCATAGTTTCCCCCTGCCTTTCTTCACCTAGTATATTTTCCACATATTTTGTAAGATCTATATTGTTCCCTCTCATTCTCATTATCATAGCCTTATCATCCGTGGTCAAGCTTCTGATGATTCTACCTGGCCTACCTACTACTACAGAACCATCAGGAGTTATCATGCCTTCAGGGATTAAAGTTCCTTCGCCAAAGATACACATATCTCCAATTTTGGAGCCAGGCAATATAATTACCCCATTTCCTATTTCGCATAGGTTTCCAATTTCAGTACCAATTGCAATACATTTATGTCCGAAAACAGTTTTTTGTCCAACTTTTAAAGGATGTGAGGAAGTCCCTATAAGTACTGAATTTTCAAGAACCCAACTTGTGTTTTCAATAGTTATTGAATGATCTGTAGATCTTAATATACTACCTTGGGCTATATAAGACCCATTTCCTAGGGCTACCCTTCCTATTAGCCTTGCAGATTCGTCGATTTTTATTGTTGACATGTTTATCAACTCCTCATCTCTTGATTATAAATTATTATATCATAAGGATTTGAAAATCTGTAATTTCACATATGGGAAAAGCAGGCAATTTCGTTTTGATAAAAGAAGTTATAAATAAAAAGAGAGATAATTTCTAACGAAAAAATTGAAGAGTATTTTATCGAGTTAGTATTTTAGCTAAATAATATAAGTAAGACAACAACTAAAAATTGAATAAGTATTTTGATTTTCCAGATAAGTTGTATCAAATATTATTGGGAGGAAACATATGCTTGGAGAGTATTTTTAATGACAAATTAGCTACTACCATAGAAACTAATCAAAAATTATGGTCTAATGGATTGAGAGTTACAGAGCTTTAGGAATAAATACAATGAGCTATGTCAACTTATATGCAATATAAAACTACCATTACTAGATGTAGAATATGCTTAACTTATACTGCAGGTAATTTTCATATAAATGGTAAGACTTCAAAGTCAGTTGTAGTGGAGCAATCATTTGGTGGGAGAAGAGCATCATGATCAAAAGAATATATGCCCTGTGATAAAATTCAATATTGTAAGAAAAGGTGTAGCCTATGTATTGAATGTATTATTGCTACATAAAGAAAGGCAGCTTAATAGCTGCCTTGAAATACTTGTATTAATTGTTTTTGTCTAAATCTATAGCCATTGCTTTAGCAACACCTTGTCCATAAGCAGGATCTGCCTTTAAGCAGTTGTTAATGTGTCTCATCTTAATGAACTCAGGAACCCCCTCCATGTTACGAGCAGTATTTTCAAATAAAGCATTTTGCTGTTCAGGGGTCATAAGTCTAAACAATTTTCCTGGTTGCGTATAATAATCGTTATCGTCTGCTCTAAAATCGTAGCGCAGTATATCTCCAGGTGAGCTTTGAGGTGGTTCGGAATATTCAGGTTGCTCCTGCCATTCTTGGAAGCTATTTGGTTCATAGTGTAGCTTTGAGCCCTGGTTTCCGTCTACTCTCATTTGTCCATCTCTATGATAGCTATTTACATATTTTGATGCTTTAGGTGAATTTACAGGAATTTGATGATGATTAACTCCTAGTCTATATCTTTGTGCATCTCCATATGAAAACAGTCTACCTTGCAGCATTCTGTCAGGAGAGAAACTAATTCCAGGAACAACACTTGCAGGATTAAAAGCAGCCTGTTCAACATCTTGGAAATAATTATCTGGATTCCTGTTAAGCTCAAGAACTCCAACCTCAATAAGTGGGAAGTCCTTTTTATACCAAACCTTGGTCAAATCAAAAGGATTATATGGCATATTATTTGCCTGATCTTCTGTCATAATTTGAATAAACATAGTCCATCTTGGGAAATCTCTTTTTTCTATAGCCTCATATAGGTCTTTTTGATGACTTTCTCTGTCATTAGCTATAATATTTGCTGCTTCCTCATCAGTTAAATTTTCAATTCCTTGATGAGATGTGAAGTGGAACTTAACCCAAAACCTTTGGTTTTGAGCAGCAATAAAGCTAAAAGCATGAGATGAGAAACCATGCATATGTCTATAGGATTTTGGAATTCCTCTGTCACTCATAGTGATTGTCACCTGATGTAATGCCTCAGGTAATGATGACCAAAAGTCCCAATTGTTTGTTGCACTCCTCATATTGGTACGAGGGTCTCTTTTAACAGCATGATTTAAATCAGGGAACTTCAGTGGATCTCTAAAGAAGAATACAGGAGTGTTGTTTCCGACTAAATCCCAGTTTCCTTCTTCGGTATAAAATTTCATAGCAAAACCACGAATATCTCTTTCTGCATCTGCAGCTCCTCTTTCTCCCGCTACTGTCGAAAAACGTACAAATACTGCTGTTTCCTTCCCTACTTCTGAGAAAATTTTAGCTTTTGTGTACTTTGTAATATCATTTGTCACCGTAAACTTTCCAAAAGCTCCAGAGCCTTTTGCATGCATTCTTCTTTCTGGAATAACTTCTCTATCAAAGTGAGCTAGCTTTTCCAAGAACCAAACGTCTTGTAATACCATAGGGCCCCTTGGTCCTGTAGTCATTACATCCTGGTTATTTGATACAGGTGCACCAGTAACCGTAGTTAATTTTTTCTTATTGTTTTCCATAGACATCTCCCTTATAATATATTTTTTATTTATTACTCCTATAAAAACAGATAAAATCAATTTGCTTAATTTAAAAAATTCTATTCCTTTTTTGTCTTAATTTTAAATATAAAATACCAGTACTTAAATACTATTACTAATAGAATAAATAATCTAAGATATAGATTGTCCAGCTTAATTAAAGGAATAGCTAGCATAAAATCTGATAACAACATTAGTTTAGCTTTGCGACCAAATGTCATGGACCTATCATTAATATAATCCTCAGCATAATCTTTATAAAGCTTTGTGTTCTTAAACCAATGGTCAAACCTGTCAGAGCCTTTTACAAAACAAGCAGAAGCCAAAAGCAAAAAAGGAGTAGTTGGAAGTACAGGCACCAATACTCCTATAAGCCCAATTCCAGTAAATATAATCCCAGTCATAATAAATAAAAGGTTTATCAATTTCATAATAATCTCCTACCATCTTATGTTGATATAATTATATATACCCAAAATTAGTTAGATTAAAGTATATATTCTTAATTTAAAATAAATTTTATATTACTATAGAGGATAGGATGGTAAAATAGTTATACAAGATTATTTGAGGATGGCTTATTAAAATAAAGAACTTGGGGAGTAAAAAAATGGAACTTAAAGAATCGGATAGAATTTGTCCTCTATGCGGACAAGATAATAATTGTCAACATGGTTTGGGGAAGTGTTGGTGTGAAACTGTCATATTTCCTAAACACATATTAAACATGATTCCCGAGGATAAAAAGGGAAAGGCATGTATTTGTAAATTATGTTTAGAAAAATATCAAAGGTAAGCAACCTGTCTTATACCATGTGACATATAAAGGTGTAAGAAATGTATTTGTTACCGTAATGATGCAGTTACAACTAATGGTTGACCTACATATATCAACTCAGGTGAATCAAGATAATTGAAAGTTATTAGATTTTGCACAGAGGTTCCGTATATTCTTGCTATTGAGTACAAGGTATCTCCTTGTCTTACAGTATAAATAATTGCTTCTGGAGGAGATTCGGCAATGAATATAGTTTGGCCTGGATAAATAATATTTGGATTCACATTAGGATTAAAATGAAGAATAATAGGAACTGTTGTATTAAACTTTCTTGATATTGAATACAATGTATCGCCATTTTCAACAATATATACAAAACTACATAAGGCTGGCATTAGTATTGGCATATTATCACTCCTTTCTAACATTATATGCAGGTAATTTAGGAATGACATTAAAATCCTTATATGTTATCACCTAAAAAAACAATCTCTATCAAAAGCTTCCATAACAATTTGATAGAACCTCCATTTTGATTTTACTTACAGATATAAATACAATTAAAAGAATAAACATGATTGAAATAGGGATTTTGCCATGATAATATAGTACTATATATGAAATTAATGGAGAAACAAGTAGAATCATGTAAAACCATGTGGAATGCTATATGGAGAAGGGCTTTACAGCCAGTGTATTTAGAGGAGAAATTAATATATCCAGGGAAGAGATAGTTGTCATAAGTGAAGGACTAATTCGAAAAACAATGAGTAATAGAAATGAAAGAACTTTTTAGAAGAATAATTGTGTGTTTTGTATTAGTTGCTATGCTCACAAGCATACCTATTTTAGTCGAAGCGCAAGGAACTCAGTAATACAAATTTACAAAGGTAGATACAGACTACTCTATATTATTGAATGGAACCTATTTTAATAATGGGATGCATCTAGTTTATAAAAGTTTTGGAGATTATTATTATGTAACGAAAACGGGTAAGCTAGTTAAGCCACATCCTAACTTCATTGGTAGAAGCTATAGCGATGGATTAACTCCTATTTATGACAAGAACAAAGGATTAGGATATGTAGATACTAGTGGGAAAGTAGTAATTCCTATGAGTCTTCCAGCAATAACTACTGAAGATGGTGAAGTTATATATTCAGGTTATTTTGTTGATGGACACGCCCTTGTATATAAAGGTACAGGCTATGAAGGTAGTCCCTATGAACAGGAGCTATGGTATACCATAGACAAAACAGGTAAAAAAGTAGATATTGAGTTGTCTACAGATACTTTAGTTGTGTTAGATCTAGGTTATCCCCATAATTCTGTTTGGGAAACAGTAAACATCAATGGGGCAAATATAAATGTGTTTTTTAATGAAGGCCTAGCCTTAGCGGGTACAAACCAAGGAGCAGAATTCTGGGTAATAGAAAAATTAAATCAAGCAGCACCAAAGCCAGAGCTTCCTAAAGAAGAACCTGCTCAGCCATACACAAATTTATCTAGTCTAAGTCTCACAAGCTGGCAATCATGGGATAGTGGAACAACTTTAAACTATAGAATAACAAATTCTACAGACAAAGTAGACCGTGGTGCTTATGCCGTACTTATTTGTGGCTCAGGATATGACTCTACGAAAGTACGGGGGACAGAAGATTATATAACTTCAAGGTTTGCCAACTCAGATTACTATCCAATAGAGGGACATATTTTCGAATACCAAGCACAACCAAAAGAAACTATTCGAAACTATATTTGGTCTCAAATAGGCAGAGAAGTAGATGTTGCTGAAGAAGATTTAGGTAAAGGAGATTTAAAATATATTGTTATCAAACTTAAATCCGAGGAGGAGAAGTCTCAGCTACAAGCAGAGTTTAATTCTCTAGGATTAGGATTGTACGATTGGTTTAGTAGAGAAGAAAACAATGAGCTACAAAATTGGCTAAGACAAAAATTCGGACTAACTAAGGGGGAAAATAGTTATGAAAAATTTAACTAGAATCTTATCTTTAGCTCTCATAATGACACTAATATTTACTTCTTTTACATTTGTAAAGGGGTATGATTTTGAGATAATTGATGTATCAGAAATAAACGGGCCAAGTAATTGGGCAAAGCAAGGAGTAGGGGTATTAGCAAACAACAACATTATGTCTGGAACTTCAAAGACTACACTTTCACCAAAAAGCTCCGCTACTATTGAACAAAGTGTGTTATTAGTCTATAGGCTATATAATATTGTTTCAAAATAAAAATTAATATGTGACAGGAGGTTATATCATGGGTTCAGGCAGCATTTTGTATTCTACTATTGGTGCAGAAAATGGAGTAGTAGCTATTATTCTAGTTATTACAGCAGTAGTTTCAGCAATTCAATGTTTTTTTGGTTATAAAATCTTTAAGTTTTGGATTGGAGTAATGGGATTTATAGTATTTGGATTTTTAGGAGCAGTTATAGGAGCACTTGCTTTTAAAGGCAGTGTAGGCGGAGCAATAATCCTTGGTTTGATTTGTGGTGTTTTAGGTGCATTTTTAGCTATGAAGGTGTATAAATTAGGAGTATTTATTCAGTGTTTTAGTACAGGGGTTATTGTAGGATTAGTCCTATCTGCCGTGATGTCAGTATCAGAGGAAGGCACTCTCATAGCTCTATCTTCTATACTAGGTATTATTTTTGGTATAATTGGTGTGGTACTTATAAAGCCAGTAATAATAATCAGTACAAGCTTTTTTGGCGGTATGGTACTTGGATTTAGCTTAGTTGGATTATTTAAAGGCAATATGATTATAGTTGTACTTTTAGGATTGATTTGTTCTGTTGCTGGAGTTGTATATCAGTTTTATACTAACAAGGATCCTAAGAAAGTTGCAAATACAAACAATACAAACAATGCAAACAGTGTAAATAATGCAAGCAGTGGCAATATACCACTATCTAATGAAAATAACAATGTACAAGCTGTTGCTATTGGAGTTCCAACACCAAGCTCCAATGTCAGTGTTGCTACAGATAGTAGTCAAAGCACCAATGGTGATGTAGAGACTGCTGTTAGTTCTACAACAAATGAAGGCAAGACTAATGAATTTGTTGAAGATGCTAAGAAAAAAATGGATGATATGAAGTCAGAATTACAGAAAAAAATACAACATAAGATAGAAACTGATTCAAAGGAAATTTCAGAAGAAGATAGTAGGGCGTCTGCACTTTATATGTTTAAAGGTGTTGAAAGCTTCGTATATTCCAATAAAATAGTGAAGACAATAATGCCATTTATAGAATATGTACTATATATCATTACAGGTATCTTTTTCTTAAGGGGATTATTTATAAGGAGTATTAGCTTTATGTCGATGACTTCTACAATAGTTTTAGGAATTGTTATTTTGCTCTGCTTAGTTAAAGGAAAGAAGATAGGTGTAATCATATCCCTAGCCATAATAGGTGTTTCACAGTTTATTGGAATAACTAGACTTGATGCATTAAGATATTTAGATGCTAGATTTACATTTAAGTATTTTCTAGAAGTAGTTATTATTTTAGGCTTTGCTGCTTTAGTAGCATATTTTACTTTTTCAAAGAAAACAGTCACTAAAGAAGAAGCTATAGATAAATAAGAAGAACAATAATATTGGAAATCTTAATTAAATTGTAATACACATATAAATAGATAGTAAAAAAGACGAAGATTAATAAGTTGAGACAGCTTATCGTGGAGCTTACACAATAAGACTGTCTTTTTACTTTCAATAAATTTAGATATAGATATGTGTAAATGTCTATTTGTAATATGGATATGTAGTGATCTTTGTTATAAGTAAATATAGATATCTTTGGTTATTTTTTGTATTATTAATTTAGAGAATTATTTTATTAACGAATGAAGCCCATTAATTATTGAAACAATAAGTAAGAGAGAAAGCTAAATAAGAAAGGAAATTGATATTATGACTAAGACTTTTTCACAGTTAGGAATTAATTCTAAGCTAGTAAAAGTATTAAAAGAAATTCAAATAATAGAGCCTACGCCTATACAAGAAAAGACTATTCCCTTGCTTTTAGATGGAAGGGATGTAATAGCTCAGGCACAGACAGGAACAGGCAAGACATTTGCTTTTATGTTGCCAATTATAGAAAATATCAACCTTACTCAATCAAATGTTCAAGCCCTAATAATAGCTCCAACTAGAGAATTAGCCATTCAAATAACAAGTGAGACAAAAAAGCTAGCATCATCAAATGGAGTAAATATATTAGCAGCTTATGGGGGACAGGACGTAGCAAGTCAAGTCAGAAAGCTAAAAGGAAATATTCATATAATTATAGGTACCCCAGGAAGGCTATTAGACCATCTGAGAAGAGGAACCATTGAGTTGTGGAAGCTAAGGTTTCTTGTATTAGATGAGGCTGATCAAATGCTACATATGGGATTTTTACCAGACGTTGAAGAAATATTATCTCAAACATCAAAGCATAGACAGACCATGTTTTTTTCAGCTACAATGCCACAGCAAGTGCGAACATTAGCCACTAGGTATATGAACAAACCTGTACAAATACAGACAGAAAGTGAAAATATAACTCTAAAGGAGATAAAGCAAATAGTAGTGGAAACTACAGATAGAGGAAAGTTGAATGCACTAATAGAGTCTATTGAAAAATACAATCCTTTTTTATCCATAGTTTTTTGTCGAACAAAAAGACGTGCAAAAGCACTTAATGAATCTTTGCAAAAGCATGGTATTAAAACCGATGAACTCCATGGAGATTTAAGTCAGGCTAAAAGAGAAAAGGTTATGAAAGCATTTAGAAAAGCACAGATACAAGTTCTAGTTGCTACTGATGTAGCAGCACGTGGGTTGGATGTAGAAGGGATAACACATATTTTTAATTATGATATTCCCCAAGACCCAGAAAGTTATATCCATAGAATAGGGCGTACAGGAAGAGCAGGCGAAAAGGGTGTAGCTATTACATTTGTCGCGCCTAAAGATAAACAGGAACTATTTGATATTGAAAAAGCAATCAAAATGAAGATAGAGAGACATAAATCTGAAGTTGAATATAAGGAAGAGAGAACAAAGGAGCAAAGAGAGCCGAGAGTACAAAAAGAAGGAAGCAGCAAGAGACATAGAGATAATAAAGGAATAAAAGGTGCAAAAAGCACAAAAGGAAAGAAAACTTATAAAGGAAATAATAAAGATAAAAAGGGAAAGAGTATAGAGACAAAAGGAAAGAATAAAAGTATGACTAGGGAAAGGGCACATAAAGGATCTAAAAGTAAGTAAAATAGAAACAAAAGCACAAGAAGTTTCATATGTGTATCACTTCAAATAATATTTTAGAAATAGGTGCTTGCAAACTTTCAATATATATGGTAGTATATAAGAGTTAGATTAATAGTTGAAAAAGCTGAAGTATCATGAAACTTGTTTTATAATAATCTTATCGTTATTTTAAAATTTTGCAGGTATGGTTCTCATATTTACCACTTATTTTATATTTATAGGAACTAAAAGGGATTAAATTTGTTCAATCTTGATTCTTTTATATAGATAAATTAATAAGTATACGACTAATAAATACTAACTAGCATACAATTTGTATGTTAGTTTTTTTGTGGAAAAAAATAAATAACAGAAGGAGGTGGAGCAATGACAACAAATATTATGCTTGCACTTATAGGTTTGTTTTTAGTAACTGCTTTTACAAATATTTTAGCAACACTAAAAACAATACTAATGTCTAAAAAAATAATGAATCCGGTTTATTTACTTGTTTTTGTAGACGCTATGATTTTTGCAACTACTGTTAGTAAGGTTACAAGCTCGGACGGAGTTCAGTTTACTATAGCTTATGCCTTAGGCAGAACTGCAGGAGTCTTTATAGGTGGGAAAATCGAAGACAGGCTGGCTCTTGGTATTTTAGAAGTTGATTTATTCTTAAATAACAAATACAAAGCAGCAGAAATTGCTAAAAGGCTTCGTGACACAGGATATACAGTTAACAATTTTCTTGTTAGAGGAAACAATGAAGAAAAAAGATACCAAATAGAAGTTATTATCAGGAGAAAAGAATTTAAAATACTTGAGGGAATAATAGAAGAGTTTGGTATAGTAAATCCAACCTTGAAGATAAAAAATCTAAGTAAAGTAGATGGGAAAATAACAACTACAAGATTAAAAGAAGCTTAATAATCTTGGCAATAAGGTAAAAAATTAAAGGACTACTAGTACTACTAGTAGTCTATTTAAATTTGTTAAATAAAGAATAATAATTATATTTTACACATAGATGTACTCTTTTTAACTTTAAAGATTTGAGTGTTTTCACGACTTATATATAGAGGTTACTAGGATAAACCAGCAGGTAAATTATCGACGCAAGTACTAAGACAGCAATTTTAGAAAAAAACACTGTATTTTTATAAATAAGATATTCTAGTTCATATGTTAATATATATTACAATACATATAGTTCTATCTATGTTAAAATATATAATAGCTAGATTTATTAAGTTACAAACCTTAAAAAATAGGGGGTATGGAGTATGAGAAAAGCAGTTGAGGTTGATTTCACTATATTTGGGGATGATATGCAATTTGTAGAAATTCAACTTGACCCTACAGAGAGCATCATAGCTGAAGCAGGGGCTATGATGTATATGGATGATAGCATTAGTATGGATGCTATCTTTGGCGATGGTTCTGGCAAGGACGAAGGCAAGGGTTTTATGGGAAAAATGCTTAGTGCTGGAAAAAGAGTAGTTACCGGGGAAAGCTTATTCATGACTGAGTTTATCAACACGGGCAATCAAAGAAAGGCTCTTGCTTTTGCAGGGCCTTATCCAGGTAAAATCATACCTATGGATATAGGAGACTATGGTGGAGAGCTTATTTGTCAAAGGGATTCCTTCCTATGTGCTGCAAAGGGAATAAGCTTAGAAATAGCTTTTCAAAAGAAAATTGGTGTGGGCTTATTTGGTGGAGAAGGCTTTATAATGCAAAGATTAGTTGGAGATGGTCTTGCTTTTTTACACGCAGGTGGAACAATAATCAAAAAGGATTTACAACCAGGGGAGACTTTAAAGCTAGATACAGGTTGTCTAGTAGCCATGACTAATACAGTAGAATATGATATTCAAATGCAAGGAAATATAAAATCAGCACTCTTTGGAGGAGAAGGACTATTTTTAGCTACACTCAGGGGGCCAGGAACCATATGGCTACAATCCTTACCATTTAGTAGACTTGCAAACAGAATTTTTGCTGCTGGAGGTAGAGGCAAATCAAGTAGCAAAGATGAAGGCAGCTTAATAGGTAATATTGGGATAGGAACTTTATTTGGCAGAGACTAAAGAACTAAGCTAGAAAAATTATTAGTTTATTTAGGAACCGACCTCTCATACAATTTAACGTAAATTAAACCATAAAGGGACGACTGAGATTTCTAGTAGTCCCTTTAAGCTTAAAAGCCATTGATAACCATATAGTTGACATAAAGATTTTAAAAGGTTATCTTTAATACATTATGGATTAAATATTATAATGTGGGAGAGTTTGATATGGAAAATAAGGAAGAAAAATTGTTTAGGGAAGGATTACATGAAGGAAACCTAACAAAGCTAAGACAAGTATCAAAAGGAGAGATTCACAATCATTGTTCTACTGGAATGAGATTTACAGTATTTAATAAGTGGGCGGGTGGAAATGCAATCAAGGCTTCAAAAAAAATGAATGGTGTCAGAGAATTAAATGAATATATCACTAATCAAGTCAACAATCGCATTAGAAAAGAAGAGGATATAGCTTTTCTAATTGAAGAAACCATAAAAGAAGCCATAGAAGATGGAATAAATATATTGGAGACTAGCATAGACTGCCATGAATTAATGAATTTTACACAGAAGAATAGTTTTTTCCAGATAATCCTCCATATTAAAGATAAGTATAAAGATTATATAGACTTTAGACCAGAGGTAGGCATGGCTATAACTACTCCTATAGAGGATTTAGATAAATACTTGATACCTTGTATAGAAAGTGGAATTTTTATGTCAATTGATGCATACGGTGAAGAAACCATGGAAGGCTACCAAAGATTAAAGGAATATTATAAGTACGCAAGGGAAAAGGGCCTTAAGTTAAAGGTTCATGCAGGTCAATTTCTAGTAGCGGAAAATGTAAGGACAGCCATAGAATTATTAGAGGTAGATGAAATCCAGCATGGTATAGGAGCCGCTTCAAGTGATTATATAATGGATCTTATAAAAGAAAGAAAGCTAAGACTAAATGTTTGCCCAAGCAGCAATTATATATTAGGAGCTGTTAATGATATCAGAAATCATCCATCTAAAAGGTTATTTGATAAAGGGATAAATATAACCGTAAATTCAGATGATTTACTTTTGTTTGATAGTAGTGTTTCACAAGAATTTTTACTTCTATATAAATTAGGGCTATTCAATGAAGATGAGTTAGACGAAATAAGGAAAAGTTCCTTATTATAGATAATCAAATAGAGCTTTTAGAATACTTAAAGGACTATCTCAAAAACAACGTTTTTAGGATAGTCTGTTTTTTTAAATAAATTCATCAAAAAAATTTTCAAAGGTATTGACAAAAACTACAAGCGGGTATATACTTAACTACATAAGTGACTAACCAACCAAGTAAAAGTTATGGAGGTGACAAATTGCTTGACTTAAACTCGGATAAATCAATTTATGTGCAAATCGCAGAGATAATTGAGAATGAAATACTAATAGGTAATCTTCAGGAAGAAGATCAAGCACCTTCTACCAATCAATTTGCAAAGGTCTACCAAATAAATCCCGCTACTGCGAGAAAAGGGCTTAATATTTTAGTGGACGAGGAAATATTATATAAGAAAAGAGGATTGGGAATGTTTGTATCAGAGGGTGCAAGAAAAAAAATATTGAAAAAAAGGCAGAATACTTTCTTTCAGGAAATATTACCTGACATAATTAAAGAAGCTGATAGGCTTGAAATATCGAAGACAGAAATTATAGATTATATTTTAAAGATTAAGGGGAGGGATAAGGATGTTGGAAATTAAGGACTTAAACAAATCTTATGGAAATACAAGAGTGCTTACTGATGTGAACTTAGATTTAGAGGAAGACAAGATATATGGATTGCTAGGTAGAAACGGCGTAGGAAAAACCACATTACTAAGCATTATTTCAAATCAAATAAGGAAAAACAGTGGAGAGTTAAAGCTATATGGTGAAGAAATATTCGAGAACTCTAAGGCTCTTGAAAATATCTGCATAGTAAAAGAAAAAGGATTTGGCGTAGCTGAAGTTAAAGTAAAAAAGATTCTTGAAACAGCGAGAATTCTCTATAAGAATTGGGATGAAGAGTATAAAAATCTTTTAATAAAGGAGTTTAATCTTAATATAAAAAAGAAATACAATAAGCTGTCACGTGGTAACCAGACTATAGTTGGGCTCATTATAGGTTTAGCTTCAAGAGCAAAGCTGACTATTTTTGACGAACCATCACTAGGATTAGATGCAGCTTTTAGATATAAATTCTATAATTTACTCTTAGAAGATGTAGAGAGTAACCCAAGAACAGTGATTATTTCTACACATTTAATTGATGAAGTGACAAATCTTTTTGAAGAAGTGATTATTTTAAAGGATGAAAGAGTTTTCATTAAGGACGAAGTAAATAACTTAATGAAGAAAGCCTATTTTTTAAATGGGAAATCTGAAAATATTCTTCCATTAGTAAAGGATAAAAATGTAATCCATAAAGAGGAATTTGGTTCATCAATTATAGTAGGGATATTTGATAATCTATCTGGTGAAGAAAAGACATTGTTTAAGAATAATAATATTGAAATAAGTCCAATACCTCTTCAAAAGTTATTTATATATCTTACAGAGAATACATATATAAAGGAGGTTGTGTAATGGAAAGCATTAAGAGAACAGTTAAATTACAAATCAAAGATACTAAAAAGTCTATAATTGCTTTCTGGGTAATAATGCTGACAGTTAATATCGCCTTTTATCTAATGAATTTCTATGGGAGGACAAACATAAATATCGGAATGAGTACAGGTGAAAATGGATTAGTTTTTTTATCTGTAGTAGGATCAAATCTCATGGCTATAACAATATTCTTAGTCGTATATAGTTATGTAATGTACTATGAGACTTTTCCAATAGTAATAGGGTTCAGTGTAACCCGAAAGGATTTTTTTAGCTCTGTAGTAATAGATAATCTTTTAGTTACATTCTTGTTTGCACTAATACAAGGAATACTATTAAAAATTGACCCATTAGTTGTCAGGGCAATAGGAAGAGAGCCTTTGTTTGACTTCTCTTTCTTTAATATTCAAACAGACAACATAATATTTATTATATTTTCACTTTTTATAGGTAATATCGTTTTTGTTTCTGCGGTAAATGTGTTAGCTGCATTAAACTATAAAATTGGATTTAAGTTATGGATAATATTTGGTGCTATTGCATCTTTGCTTATGTTCACTAGATCTGGAAATATAATAGGCAATACTATATTAGACTTTGCATGGAAAGCGCTTAATACTAGGGTAGATTTATTTCACTTCTTAAAACTTGGGTTAATCGTTCTTATATGTAATATATTAGGATATTTTATAACAATAAATATAAATATTAAAGACAAATGGACTTAAGTATAGAACAAGGGTAGTATCAGTCCCATCTAAAGAATTTTTTGCATTAGCTCCCACTATATATTGCTAATACTTGCAATATGCTTAATATGGTAGTATAATAATGACAATAATTGTATTCTGGGGTGGTGTGAGGCATGGATTATATGACCGTGAAGGAAGCCAGTGAAAGATGGGGGCTTGGAATCAGGATTGTGACATTGTATTGTAACCAAGGTAGAATAGATGGAGCGGTAAAAAAGGGTAACATGTGGCTTATTCCTGATTTTGCTGTTAAGCCAGAGGATAGAAGACGGAAAAAAGTCCTAATACAAGAAGAAAAGCAATCATCACTTTCTAAAGATGTATATAACCTATATGAACAAAGAAAACACGAAGGGCAATGGCCTTTTCAGTCTTTGTATGAAAACAAAGAGCTATTTGTCCAGATCATGAAGTGTTTTCCTTATCCAATGCACATATGTGCACCAGATGGTACGATGCTTCTTGCGAATGAAGAGTATTTAAAATTTGCTAGAATATCCAATCCGGAAAGGGTATATAAAAAACATAATATACTGCTGGATCCAAATCTTGAAAGGTGGGGAATAAAGGACTTTGTTTTGCAGGCATTTAAGGGAGAAGTCACTCATGCATATGACGTTAAAGTACCCTATCAGGAAATCATTGAGCGGTTGGGGGACGACCAGGAGTTAGTTTGCGAAAGCTTGTTCCACAACATGACTTCCTTGCCTATATACGATAATAATAATCGATTGTTGTTTGTCGTGTTTATTTTCATCACCTCCAGATCTTATCAGGACAGAGAAGAAATTATAAAAGGCAAGGAATACATAGACGACCACTGGAAAGAGGAATTTGACGTAGATAAACTAGCGGATATAGTTCACATGAGCAGGTATCATTATAGCCGTATGTTTAAACAGCATACGGGCATGACTCCTTATAACTATTATCAGGACGTAAAGTTTGATAAGCTAAAGGAAAAGCTGTGTGATACCAATCTGTCAATAATCCAGGTATTTTACGAATGTGGCATAGATTACAATGGGAATTTAGCAAAAAAATTTAAACAAAAGTTTGGAATGACTCCCTTTCAATATCGGGCAATGATTACTCAAAAATAAAAAATTAGAAAAATGGCTTCTTACTATAATTACTTCAGAAGTCTTTTTTTGTTATAAAACAGCAAAAATTACCGAAACAGGTCTCCAGGGAGCTTCCTTCGCTGCAGTCTATGCCAGCAGGCGGAGTTCTATCCTTAAGTTGCTGGAAAGGGTGTCAATGAAGCCTTTGCACCCATATTCGGTTCGGATACCGATGGCAAGACAGTCATCGCCGCAGCTAATGCTCTGGGGGATAAGATAAGGGCTGTGCTGACCGGTGGTTATAATGTCTTTGGCGTTTTTGATAAGCTAGAACGGTATCAAAATCGCTGGGAACGTCAGGGCTATGACATGCGGTACAAGTACAGAAATTATATCATTGATGTCTACACCTTATACAACGCCATGGGCCAGATCGCCTGCAATACGATGATTGAAGCGCATAAGGGTGACAGCCCCAGTGATAAAAATATCCACCTGCAAGCCAATAGGGATTTGAAAGGGTTGAAGGAGAATGCTGAAAAGGCAATGGCGGATACAGCTCTCTTAAGAATCAGATATGCAGTGGGAGACGGTCCATCTACTGCAACTAAGAATATAAATCTGACGGTAACAGGAGCGGTGTATGGAACAGAGATCACATGGGCATCAAGCAATATATCATTTATCAGCAACAAAGGGTTAGGAAGAGTTCCTAGAAATCTTTTTATCTAATAAATAGATTGAAGTTGCACAAAGGCCTGCCCCTTTTTTATAGGGGCAGGCCTTTGTAAATAACGAACCATACATTTTTATGGTATTACTTTTTTCATCAATTTATGCTAGTAGCAGAGCATTGTACATATAGTCTCTTACTTTAAACTTACAATTTTTAATTCTAGCTCTTGCAAATACTCTATTATACTTGGTAATGCATCAACAACAGCTTGAGATTCATGAAGGATAATAATAGAACCTGAAACATTGGTGTTTTTTATATTTTTAAATACTATGTCGGGATTACGAGTACTCCAATCTTCTGGGTCATTATTCCAAAGCACCATTTTATAATTATCTCCATCAAATAAGTCTTTTAACTCTTTTTTATAAGAACCATAGGGTGGCCTAAAAAGCATTATTTCCTCGTTGGTTATTTCTTTCAGTAAATTCATTGATTGAATAAGTTCATTTTCTTGCTCTTCAGAAGAAAGAGTTGCCATATTAGGATGACTCATAGAATGGCTACCGATAGAATAACCATTTGTCTTAATATGTTTAACGTAATCTGGAAACTTTTCAGCATTAGAACCTATGAAAAAGAATGTTCCTCCAACCTTGTATTCCTCTAATATTTCCATTATCTCTAATGAATACTTGGAAGGACCATCATCAAAAGTAAGGGCAACATATCCCTTTGGAATACTATATGTAACTACCTCCTCGAGATCAAAAGAAGGAATATCATCTTTCTTGGGAGTATCCTCTTCAATTACAACATTCTCATCAGAGTTATCAACATATAACTGTAAGCTTTTATCCTGTTCGGTGTGAAATTCATTATTTAGTTTTATTATTTGGATAGGATTTTGTTCTTCTGCTCCATTATTAAGTTTAATGGGGAGCACAGGTTCTTCTACTTCATTATATTGTTGAATTGATTGAGCTAGTACCTTCTTATCAAATGATATTTTATTAAAAAAGGTAAAACTTACATAGCTAAATAATAAAATTGATATCATAGCAAAAGCAGCAATAAGTTTTAGACTAGATCTACTTACATAATTATTATGTGCACTATCTTCATGAAGTGCTTTTACAGTTTCTATTTGTGCATTGGCTGGCTCTAAATTTTTTATAGTAAATACTGATTCATCTAACTCATCAATATGCTGAATGTGTTTTATGGCGGTTAGATTATCTATATAATCTTTTGTGCAATGAAAATATAATGGTTCGCTACAATCACGATAAGTTTTTGCCAAAATACTAGCATATTGATCTTGATTAAAATCATGTGAACTATTAAAGGACAACCTATACTTATGTTTTTCATCAAAAGTAGTGATTGCTTTTAACTTTTCTGCTGTATAATCGTCAATTTGCCAGAGCATCTCTGTATCCTGTTCAAAAGAAAGTTGGACATTCAGAAAATAGGCATCTAATTTCTTTTCTATTGACTTTAACTCTAGTAGTTTCCCTAAATAGGTAGACATAGCTCTTACCTCCTTTCTTTAGATTAAAAGAAATTTTATTCGATTTTCTACTTTGAATCAGAAGAATCAGGAGTTGATTGTCTTTGAGAAAAAGAAAAAGACATTCTTGATGTAAAATCATTTATAGTTTGCATTAATTGTGACTTCTCGTCAGAAATCTGCTGGTATTGTTGTATATACTGTTGGTTTTCTATTTTAAGGCTTCTAATAGTCTCTTCTAGCTCATTTATTTTTAGTATGTTCTGATGCTGGAAACTAGTAAACTCCTCATTGAACTTATTGTATTTATTAATTTCCGCATCCAGTTGGTTAGACACTCGCTCATATTCAATGTTAGACTTGCTTTGATACTCCTTGTAATCCTCTAAAAGCTGGTCATAGCTCATTTGTTTATTTGTTAGGGTGCTTTCTAATTTGCGAATTTCCTTGCCATTTTCCTGTAAAACTTGATCTTTCTTCATTAATTCTTGTTTCATTCTATTAGTGGTTTCAGTTGAAGTATATAGTTGATCTTCAAGTCCCTTATTTCTATACAATATCAGTCGGCGATCCTTAATCATGTTCTCTAAGGATACTATTAAGTCTAATACTACCTTGTCTTGGTTATCCTTTGAAAATAGGTAATTGTCATTGTGGATACCTACTTTATCATGTTTGTTTACATCATCTATTTGCTCTTCGTCTGTAGTGTCTGGGTTTGCAGTTTCCTGCTCTATATGGTCCTTGTCTAGGCTATCTTGACTGTTACTAGTAGATTTAAACCAATTAACTCCCTTTTTTTTCATACCTTCCCAATCCATGATATCATCTCCTATGCAAAAAGTGGAAAATAAATCCCCTTAATCAGTTATCGGCAAAAATCGTCAAAATAAAATAGGACTTTAGTCCCGTAAATAATAATGTAAAGGACCTACAAAATTCTGGCTTAATTGAAGTCTGATATAAGCTTACAAAAAAATACAATATCCATCATATTTAGTCACAAATGGCATAGGTAGATGAATAGCTTGAAGTGTTGTTATCAAATAAAGTTTGTGTTAAGCTAAACGTGAGGTGATAAATAATGGTAATTAAAGAAATGACTACAGAAGAAAAGATTCTATCAACTGCAATAGAACTTTACCCTATTAAGGGAGATATTACAATTAGAGAAATAGCCAAGAGGGCTGGAGTAAATGTTGCTGCCATTAATTATCATTTTACTAATAAAGATAATTTAATGAAAGCAGTTGAAAAACATTATTCTAATATGCTTTATGATATGCAGAATAGAATTATTAACGACCCAGATACAAGTTTAGAAGATAAATTGATTATTTGGTGCAACAACCTAATGGAGTATATGTTTAGATGGCCATCATTTATAACATTGGTAACAAACCTAATCATGCAAAATAAAGATTATGAATCAGAGATAGTTAATAAATTTTTTGCCAACATTGAATTTATGACTAATATGCAGAATATAATATCTCAAATTACAGGAATAGAAGATAAAGACTTGCTTAACTATAAATACATTCAATTATTTTCTGGAGTATTAGGACCTATTTTATTCCAGGTAATACCTTTAGTATCAGGAAACAAGAGCATGTGTATAGATTTCAGCTTAAAAGAAGAGAGAAAGAGATACATTAACAATCTAGTTAAGACGATTTTGATAGTTAAATAAACTTTTAAACAATAAATAAAGAGTATTGCTATATGAAAAGCAATACTCTTTTTATAATGGGCAGGAAAGTCCTATTTTCATGCTCTTATATAAAAGGACTGCGTATTACCTTAGTTATTTTCAAGAAAAGCTTCCTTAATATCTAATGCTTAGATAAAAGCTTTTCGTGTAATTTTATGAATTATTTATAGGCTTTAATTAAAGACTAATACCAGACTTAACTATTCGGGAGAGGTTAAATGAATATTCTATTAACTGCAGCAATTATCTTACTGTTATGTGTTATTTCAAGCAAGGTTTTGTATAAATTCGGGATACCAACTCTTATTATATTTCTAGCCATTGGAATGTTTATGGGTTCTGATGGACCTGGGGGAATATATTTTAAAGACCCAATTCTTGCTCGTGATTTATGTAATATTGGGCTATTATTTATTATTTTCTCTGGGGGATTTGGAACTAGCTGGGAGACTGCAAAACCAGTAGCCCTTTCTGCTGGAATACTTGCAACTCTAGGAGTAGTATTGACTGCTTTTGCCATAGGTGGATTCTCTCACTTTATTCTTGGATTTCCTTGGGTATATGGTATGTTACTTGGCTCTATTGTATCTTCTACTGATGCAGCAGCAGTCTTTTCCATTCTGCGTTCTAAAAATCTGAATCTTAAAAATGGATTGGCTCCTATGCTGGAGATGGAAAGTGGTTCAAATGATCCTATAGCCTATATGCTGACTACAATTTTTTTAGGGATAATAGCTGGAGAATCAAATAATATTTGGCTACTTCTAGCTACTCAAATTGTCATTGGGGCAGTAACAGGGGCTATTATTGGAAAGTTGGCAGTATGGGTCATAAATCATATTAATCTGGATATAGATGGACTCTATTCTATTACTGCCATAGCTATAGTGTTATTATCCTATTCTAGCGCAGACCTCCTATCTGGGAATGGCTTTCTAGCAGCTTATATTACGGGATTAATTATGGGAAATAGTAGACTTATACATAAAGTGAATTTAGTTCGCTTTTTTGATGGAGTATCTTGGCTTATGCAAATTTTTTTATTCTTTATCTTAGGATTACTTGTATTTCCTTCAATATTAAAAGGCATAATACTGCCTGGAATCAAAGTAGCATTTTTTATTATGTTTATAGCCAGACCTCTTGCAGTATTTCCTATATTGTCTCTGTTCAAGAGAAATAATAAAGAGAAGCTTCTTGTATCATGGGTAGGTTTTCGTGGAGCTGCTTCTATTGTTTTTGCCACATATCCATTAACTAAAGGAGTTATGATGTCTGAGGAAATATTCAATATTGTATTCTTTGTGGGACTTCTATCGGTTTTAGTACAGGGTACTATTTTTGTTCCCATTGCTAAAAGACTAGGTTTAGTAGAGGATGGAGAGAATGTTCTTAGAACCTTTACAGACTTCTCAGGAGAAATATATGCTGAGTTGCTTGAAATCAAGATTTCAAAAGGAAGTCCATTTGTTGGAAAGTCCATTATAGATATTGATGTTTCTAGGGATATATCATTTGTTCTAATTCGACGAGGAAACAGGATGATTGCACCAAGAGAGACAACTATAATTGAATCTGGTGACATTGTAGTGATTGCAGGTGACCCAAAAATCCTTTTAAAAGTTGAAGATCAAGCTAAATAAAAAGTATAATTATGGATTGCTAAAAAGAATAAGATTAATCTTGGGATTTGAATAGGCAAAAAGACAATTGCCTATATACAAGAGGAACTGAGCTAATAAAATTAGCTCAGTTCCTCTTGTATGCCTACTTGTATTTCGTGTGTCTAAATAATATAATAATAGTATATTTCATAACGGGGAGAGCTCAAATATGAATTTTGGATATTTAAGTAAATACATGAGAAGATACAAGAAACAGTTTTTTATAGCTCTTGCATTTTTAATACTTGAAACTATAGGGGATTTAATACAGCCAACTATCATGTCATGGATAATTGACAGGGGAGTTAAGCAGGGAGACATGAACTATGTACTTAAGCTAGGAGGACTTATGCTTCTAATGACAGGAATCGGTGCTTCCTGTGCAATTATTAGAAACATAGTATCTTCTAAGGTATCACAAAGCTTTGGATCAGATTTAAGAGAGGATTTATATATTAAAATTCAAGGGTTTTCCTTTGACAATATTGATGAATTTCAGGATGCTTCCTTGATCACTAGGCTTACAAATGATGTAAATCAAATGCAAAATTTTTCACATGGAATGATGAGGGTATTTGTAAAAGCTCCAGTATTGGGACTAGGAGCCATAGTAATGGCCTTCATATTAAATCCTAAAATGGCTCTCATACTTGTAGGAGTGGTTCCTATAGTAAGCATAATTATAGCCATAAACCTTAAAATATCCTATCCTATTTTTACAAGAATTCAAAAAGCATTAGATAAGGTTAACGGAGTTATGAGAGAGTATTTAGCTGGGATTAGGGTAGTAAAGGCATTTAATAGGTTTAATCATGAAAGAGAACGCTTTAAAACTGTAAACAAGGATTTAAAAGATGTGACGCTTAAAGGTATGAGGATAGTAGCCGTTTTTCATCCTTTAGTTGCCCTATCAGTGAATATTGGAATAGCTTTGGTTTTATGGACTGGAGGTCTGAGAGTTAATGCAGGAAATATGGAAGTAGGAAAGATTATGGCCTTTATTAACTACATGACTCAGGTTTTATTTGCTTTAATGATATTGACTAGGGTGCTAAACATGTTTATTAGGGCAAAGGCCTCAGCGGAAAGAATAGGTGAAGTATTTGAATCAGAGAACAGTATATTGATAAAGGACAATCCATCTCATATTAGTAATGGGAAAGGATGTCTGGAATTTGAAAATGTATATTTTAAGTATAATTTAGATAGTGGATATGTACTTGAGAACATTAACTTTTCTGCTAACTCGGGAGAGACTCTGGCTATTATAGGCTCGACAGGCTCTGGAAAATCCACTTTAATCAATCTGATACCGAGATTCTATGATGTAGCTAAGGGGAAAATAAGAATTGATGGTATTGATGTAAAGGAACTTAATCTTAGTGAATTGAGAGAAAAAATAGCCATAGTTCCCCAAAAAGTCTTATTGTTTACAGGCAGTATAAGAGACAATATAAAATGGGGAGATGAAAAGGAAACAGAAGAAGAGGTAGAAAAAGTGGCTGATATCGCCAAAGCTCATGATTTTATTATGTCCTTTAATAAAGGCTATGACACTTATCTAGGGCAAGGGGGAGTAAATCTATCTGGAGGACAAAAACAAAGAGTTTCCATAGCCCGTGCCCTCATAAAGAAGCCTTCTATACTCATTTTAGACGATAGCACATCAGCAGTTGATATGATAACAGAAAAGAAGATAAGAAAGGGATTAAAAGAATACTTGAATAATACTACAACTATTTTAATAGCTCAAAGAATTACTTCTGTAATGGATGCAGATAAAATTCTTGTAATGGATAAAGGAAGAATAGTAGGTATGGGAGTTCATGAAGAGCTTATAAAGACCTGTGAAGTATATCAGGATATCTACCAATCTCAAATAGGAAAGGGAGGTGTTAATCTTGATGCGTAGACCAGGTCATAGAGGCCCTGTTGGTATTCCAGGGATTACTTCAGTAAAAAAAGCAAAGAACCTTAGACATACATTAAAAAGGTTATGGGATTTCTTTAAGTCTGAAAAAAGAAAACTAATCATTACATTTTTATTGATTTTAATATCAGGTGTTTTAGGTTTGTCTGTTCCCTTTCTTGTTGGAAAGGCAGTAGATGCCATATATCCAGGTAAGGCTTTAGTTGAATTCGAGAAATTAAGATTTATTGTGCTAACATTATTGTCAGTTTACTTATTAGATAACATGCTCACATTTTTACAAGAGTATACAGTAGCAGGAATTGCCCAAAGAGTAGTTTTTAGTTTAAGGGAAAAACTATTTGGAAAGCTTCAATCTTTGCCTATAATTTTCTTTGACAAACATACTCACGGTGAGATAATGAGCAGGTTATCAAATGATATTGATAATGTCAGCGCTACTATATCACAATCAACTGTGCAATTTATGGCATCTGCAGTTAATATATTAGGTTCACTGGTGATGATGCTATACCTAAGTCCTTTGATGACTATGGCCAGTATGATTACCATACCTATGGTTTATTTTTTGACTAGGTTTATAGCAAAAAGGACTAAGCTTCTATTTAGAGAACAGCAAAAGACTCTGGGGAGATTAAATGGTCATATTGAAGAGTCAATAGCAGGGATACATGTAGTAAAGGCTTTTAATAATGAAGAAAAGGTAATAGCTGAGTTTAAAGCTCAAAATGATAGATTAAGGGATGTAGGGGTTAAGGCTCAAACCTGGTCAGGATTTATTATGCCTCTTATGAATGTAATAAATAACTTTGGTTTTGGTATTATAGCCATATTTGGAGGGAGTTTAGCCGTAAAGGGCATTATCTCTGTAGGAGTAATAGCTAGTTTTATTTCCTATTCTAAGCAGTTTACAAGGCCACTAAATGAGCTTGCAAATACATTTAATACTCTACAATCAGGAATAGCAGGAGCAGAAAGAGTATTTGAGATTTTAGATGAATTAGAAGAAAGAAAAGACGGTGATAATGCCCTAGTTATAGAAAATATTAGAGGAGAAGTAGAGTTTAAGGACGTGACCTTTGAATACAAGAAAGATGAGCCTGTTCTAAGAAATATATCTTTCAAGGTAGCACCTGGAACCAATATTGCTTTAGTAGGTCCTACTGGAGCAGGAAAAACAACTATAGTAAATTTGCTAACTGGATTCTATGAAATAAATAAAGGAGAGATACTAATAGATGGTATCAATATAAAAGATTATAAAAAGGATAGCTTAAGGAAAATATTTGGTATGGTCCTTCAGGATACTTATCTATTTTCAGGAACAATAAAGGAAAATATAAAGTATGGAAACTTAGATGCTACTGACGAGGATATAGTAAGAGCGGCTACCTTAGCAAGAGCTGACGATTTTATCATTAAGCAGACTCAAGAATATGATACGTTTTTAAATGAAGGCGGAACTAATTTAAGTCAGGGTCAAAGGCAGCTGCTAGCAATAGCTAGGGCAATCTTAGCCAACCCATCAATACTAATACTAGATGAGGCTACATCTTCAGTAGATACTAGAACAGAACTTAAAATTCAAGAGGCTATGGTGAGACTTATGGAGAATAGAACTACTTTTATTATTGCCCATAGACTATCCACTATAAAGGATGCGGACATTATCATGGTAATAGACCATGGTGAGATAGTAGAAAAGGGAAGTCATGAAGATCTATTAGAGAAGAAAGGACATTATTATAATCTTCACCAAAGTCAATTTGCCAATGTGAATATATAAAATAAGTCCCTAGGAATTAGTTTTTTCTAAACTACTTTAGTTTATTGTGTGTCATTGTGAGCGACAGCGAAGAATCTCATGCTTTTAATATATATTAGATTCTTCACTGAGGAGCAGGATGACAGAGAGGAACTTTTGAGTATTCTTGAAATAAATTATTTAAAGCTGCCTTTAAGCCACCATAAATATTAGTCTAAGAGCAAACAGTACTGCGAGTACATAAATAATAGGCGACGCTTCCCTTCTTCTTCCTGTTAGCAGTTTCATTGCAGCAAAGGACATGATACCAAAGGCTAATCCTTCTCCTATACTATAAGTAAGTGGCATCATGATTATAGATAGAAAGGCAGGAAATGATTCTGTAATATCATCAAAATTGACGTGGATTATAGATGACATCATGAATAAACCAACAATGATAAGAGCAGGTGCTGTAGCTGCTGCTGGAACTATAGTGAATATTGGTGCTAAAAATAATGAGAGGATAAATAGTATTCCTACTACCAGAGAAGCTAAACCAGTTCTTGCACCTTCTGCTACACCTGTAGCACTTTCTGCAAAGGTAGTTATTGTACTTGTTCCTAGACAGGCCCCTAAGGTTGTTCCAAAGGCATCAGCAAATAATGCTTTTTCAATTCTAGGAAGTTTTCCATCTTTATCAAGCATACCTGATTTTGCAGCTGTGCCGATTAACATACCTATGGTATCGAACATGTCTACAAATAAGAATGTTATTATTACCATGAACATATCAAATGTAAAAATTTGATCAAATCCAACAAACTTAAAAGCTATAGGCGCTACTGATGGAGGCATGGCAAAAACAGTATTAGGTAGAGGTGTTACACCTAGAGGTACTCCAACAAGGGTACCAACTACAATGCCTATTAGCATTGCGCCCTTTACATTTTTAGCTAATAGAACAGCTGTTGCTATTAAACCTATAATAGCTACTATTACATTTGGGTCTCTTACACTTCCTAGTCCAACTAAGGTTGCATCATTATTAATTACAAGCTTAGCATTAATAAAACCCAGAAATGCTATGAATAAACCTATACCGACTCCTACTGCATGCTTTAATGTCAAAGGTATTGCATTAACAATAGCCTCTCTAACTTTTATAAATGTAAGAAGAATAAAGATAATACCTTCAATTAGTACTGCTGTTAAAGCGAATTCATATGATTTGCTCATTCCTAGAACTACTGAATAGGTGAAAAAGGCATTAAGCCCCATACCTGGTGCTAATGCAAATGGGTAGTTAGCATAAAGTGACATAATCAAAGTAGCTACTATTGATGCAATGGCTGTAGAAGTAAATAATGCACCTTTATCCATACCTGTATCAGACAGGATAATAGGGTTGACAATAAGTATGTATGACATAGCCATAAAAGTAGTAAGGCCACCTAAAAATTCTGTTCGTATATCTGATTTATTTTCTTTTAACTTAAATCTTTTATCTAAAAAACCTATATTGCTTTCCATGAAAATTCCTCCTAGCTACTAGTGATATTCTTAGTAATATGCCTCAGAATTTATAAAGTTATGCAATATATATACTAAAATAACTTAGATCATATTTGTTGCTAATGTTTTTGCTTTTATGATATAATATTTAGAGTCCCTAAATTATTATAGAAAGAAGAGATATTATGACTAGTCCAGATAGCGAAAAAGATGAAAAAAAACATAAGTTACTTAATAGACTAAAAAATCCTACAAGCGCTGATGTATTTAATATTGCTTGGCCTGTTCTTTTAGAACTTCTCTTAGGCTCACTTTTCGGTATGATAGATATGATGATGCTAGGAAGAATAGGAGATAAAGCATTGGCAGCTGCTTCTGTTACAGCTGTAGGGATGACAAATCAGCCATTATTTATTGGATTATCTCTTGTGCAGGCTTTAAACGTACGCGGAACCGCTATGGTAGCTAGATATTATGGGTCTAATCAGAGTGAAAAAATAGAAACGACCTTAAAGCATGTAATGCTACTTAGTCTATTTATGCTCGCAATTCCTTTATCTATATTTGGCTTATTATTTACTGATAGTATTTTGAACTTTATGGGAGCACAACCTGATACTTTGATGGCAGGGAGAATATATTTTAAGGTTATCATGGTTGGATTTTTATTCCAGTCACTTAATATGTCTATGTCTGCAGCCTTAAGGGGTATAGGGGAAACTAAAACGACTATGAGAATAAACCTAAAGGCTAACTTCTTAAATGTAATAGGAAATGCAATTCTTATTTATGGTCTCTTCGGCTTTCCTAAGCTTGGAGTAACTGGAGCAGGTATATCAACTGCTTTATCCTATGTAATTGCAAGTGTGCTTTTGTTTAGATATGTTGTAAAAGGCAAAAGTGTTGTTAAGCTAAATATTAAAAAACGATTTAAATTTGACAAGGGTATTATATATAACCTAATAAAGATAGGCTTACCTGCATCAATAGAACAACTAGTTTTAAGGGGAGCACTACTATTTTTTGTGAAAATAGTTGCTGGTTTAGGAACTGTTGTCTATGCATCACATCAAATAGCCTTGAGTATACTCAATCTTTCTTTCCAACCAGGTCAGGCTTTTGGGATAGCTGCTTCATCCTTAGTGGGTAGAAGCCTAGGAGCCAATGAACCTTCAAGGGCTGAAAATTATGCCAAAGAGACTAGAAAAATTGGTTCTAGGATATCCACCTTTATGGCAATAATTTTGTTCTTCTTTGGAAAGCAGCTAGCAGGATTATATTCAAGTGATCCGTCTATTATAGAAAACTCTGCTGTTGCATTGAAGATCATTGCACTAGTTCAACCTTTTCAATCCTCACAATTTATCCTTGCTGGAGGTCTAAGAGGAGCGGGAGATACATTCTGGCCTTTAGTAGGTACATTTTTTGGAGTACTTATAGTTAGAGTTGGTTTAGCAAATGTATTTGTGAACATTCTTGATTATGGACTAGCAGGAGCATGGATGGCAGTATTTGGTGATCAACTTGTAAGATGGCTTTTTGTATATGCAAGATTCAAAACAGGACACTGGAAATATACCAAGTTAAGATAGGTGGTTGATTTTATATAAGAATCTCTTCTGAAACCCTCAGAAGAGATTTTTGCTTTTAAAAAAAATGGAAATGTTATAAAATCATTCATAAGTAGGTAATCTATATATGAAAACATTTAATTAGCATTTTTTATAATATTATGATATGAAAGGAGTATATATAAAAATGAAAAAAATCTTTAAGAATGCTTTTTTTATACTTTTAGTTTTGAGCTTATCATTAATCATTGGATGCACTGCAGATAAAAACATATCAAAGGTTGAGGAAGAAGCCATGATATTAGGATATGTAACAGAAAAAACAAGGGAAGGTGAAAATAACTTTATCACAGTACACCTACCTAAATCTCCAGAAGGCCAGAATGATAACCTAAAGCTAAAAGCAGCAAATAGTGAGGATTATGAATACTTAGTAGAGAATAATTTTTATTTGCTTTCTTATGGAAAGGATTCCCTAGAAATCAAAAACATTCAGCTAAACAATCAACTTGGAGAAGCAATTTCGCAGGGAGAAGATGAGGAAAAAGATAGTCTAGAGAGAAAATCAATCCCTTCAAGAGAAAAGATGGACTTAGAAGATTATACTCAATTAGACTTATACAAATATGATATAACTGGGGATGGCACAGAGGAGATTATAGGAGTATACACTACTGCACAAAGAGATTCTAAGGGAGAGGTTATGTGGGATGACGGACAGAATTGGGTTTTAGTTGTTCACGGAGCAGACAAGGATTATGAGTTATATAACAACTACGTTCAAATCGGTTCTATTCAATTCTATGTATTTACATCTGATGATACATTCCATATAACTACTGTTGAAAATACTACTGCTGGCTTAAAGCTAATAGATTATGTGTATAATAAGGCTAAGGACTCCTTTAGTCCAGAAATTTATTATGATGTTTTGGGAAATGTTAATATGCTTTATGTTTCTAATGGATACTAGTCTATATACTTATAGTAGAAGAGCTTAGGATATATTTATTATTCAGTAGATAATCATAGACTTAATATGTTTTTGCTTTATTTTGGACAAGTTTTCATAAAATAGTGGAAGAATACTTTCTTGAATAGGGACAGTATTTTAAAGTAAATGATAGACAGGAAAACACTAATTTTGTTATTATGGTAATAGGGAAATCAGTATAAAAATAACCGCTTAAAAATAAGTATAAAGTAAAATAATTTATATGGAGGGATAGTAATGGGAATCATAAAAGCTGCTTTTAGTGCTATTGGTGGAGGTCTTGCAGATCAATGGCTGGAGGTTATTGAGCCTAAAGAAATGAGCGACACAACAGTTTTAACTGCAGGAGTAAAAGTAAGAGCAAAGGACAAACGTAATGCTAACAAGAAGGGCACAGAGGACACTGTATCAAATGGTTCTATTATTCATGTTTATCCAAATCAATTTATGATACTAGTCGAAGGTGGTAAAATAGTAGATTATACTGCAGAGGAAGGATATTACCAGGTAAGCAATTCAACTTTACCATCATTGTTTAATGGCCAATTTGAAGATTCGCTAATGGAAACATTTAACCGTGTTAAATTCGGAGGAGTAACACCTTCTGTACAAAAAGTTTACTACATAAATCTTCAAGAAATTAAAGGGATTAAATTTGGGACTCGGAATCCTGTTAACTATTATGATAATTTTTATAATGCGGAATTATTTTTAAGAGCACATGGGAACTACTCAATTAGAATTATAGACCCACTAAAATTTTATATGGAAGCAATTCCAAGAAACAAGTCACAAGTAGATATCAACGATATAAATGAGCAGTATTTGTCAGAGTTTCTAACAGCACTTCAATCTGCAGTTAATCAGATGTCTGCTGATGGAATTAGAATCTCTCTTGTAACATCAAGAAGTATGGAGCTTGCAAAATATATGGCAACGGTTCTTGATAATGATTGGAGTCAAATGCGTGGTATGGAAATCCAGTCTGTAGGAATTTCTAGCATCTCATATGATGATGAATCACAAAAGCTAATAAATATGAGAAATCAAGGAGCTATGCTATCAGACGCTACTATTAGAGAAGGCTATGTTCAAGGCTCAATTGCTAGAGGAATAGAGGCGGCTGGCTCAAATGCAAATGGTGCTATGACAGGTTTTATGGGAGTTGGAATGGGGCTACAAGGAGCTGGAGGCTTCATGGATGCAGCTTCACAGACTAATAGACATCAGATGCAGCATCAAGGGCAACAAGAAGTTCATAGTAAACAAGAAATACCTTCTGCTGGCACACCTGCAGAAGGCTGGAAGTGTGATTGTGCTAGTGTAAATACAGGCCGTTTCTGTATACAATGTGGAAAGCCTAAGCCAAACCATGACCAAGACTCATGGAAATGCAAATGTGGTTCAGTAAACACAGGAAACTTCTGCTCACAATGTGGTTCAAAAAAGCCAGAAGAATCTAAAAGCTACAAGTGTAATAAATGTGGCTTTGAACCTAAAGATTTCTCCCAGCTTCCAAGATTCTGTCCGGAATGTGGAGATCCTTTTAACGAGGAATATGTAAAATAATTTTTTAAAGAGAAGGTGACATTAGTGTCGGTTGTTACTTATAAATGCCCAAACTGTGGAGGTCCACTAGAATTTAAAGCTGACTCCCAGGACTGGAAGTGTGAATTTTGCTTAAGTGATTTTAAGGATGAACAAATTAAGACTTTAGTAAACGATGAAATTCTAAAGGAGGATTCTTTAGATCAAGATACAAGAGAAGAGGATACGGAGTTTGCAGAAAAGGCAAGGGGATATAGCTGTTCAAGCTGTGGAGCTGAGATAGTAACTGACGACACAACTGCTGCAACCTTCTGCTACTATTGTCATAATCCTGCTATTATACCAAAACAGCTTTCAGGGGAATATAAACCAGCTAAGGTAATTCCTTTTAAAATTAAGAAGGAAGTAGCAAGAGATGTATTTATAAAGTGGTGCAAAAAGAAACCTTTACTATCAAGGCAATTTATATCTAGTTCACAGCTAGAGCTGCTTTCAGGCGTTTATATTCCATTCTGGCTATTTGATTGTGATACTAGGGGAAAGGTTGTTGCGGAAGGAAGAAAAGTTCGAACATGGGTTGCTGGAAAGAAAAGATATACTGAAACAAAGTATTATGATGTTACAAGAGTTGCAACAGCAAGCTTTAATGGAATACCAGCAGATGGTTCAAAAAAGGCAGATGACCGCCTGATGGAAACCCTAGAGCCTTATGACTATAATCAAATGGTGGATTTTTCAATGTCCTACTTATCTGGTTATATGGCAGAAAAATACGATGTAGATAATAAAGAGGTTTTTGGGCGAATATCAAAACGAGTTAATGAATATACTAGCACCCTCCTTCGTAATACTATACAAGGCTATAGTAGTGTAACATTGAGGGATAGCATTATAGATATAAATAAGTCACAAGCAGCTTATGTTTTGCTTCCCGTTTGGATATTTACCTATAATTATAGAGGTAAGACTTATATATTTGCATTGAATGGTCAAACAGGAAAGATTGCAGGTAGTCTTCCACTAAGCAAGGCAAGAGCAGCAGCATGGTTTGGAGCTATTTCTGGAGTTGCTTTTGCTATTCTTTCTATAGGAGGGTTCTTCCTATGAGAAAAGTGATAAAGATTATTCTAACAATATCTCTATTATTATCAACCTTGTTTGAAATAAATGCTTATGCAGTAGATCAAAAGGTTTATGATGAAGCAGATTTGTTTTCTGTAACTGAGAAAGAAGCATTGCAGATGAAAGCATCAGACCTAAGTCAAAGGATAATGTTGGACATTGTAATCCTTACAATAGATGATAACAAAGGAAAGACAACTAGTGACTATGCTGATGATTTCTATGATGAAAATGGATTTGGATATGGAGAAAACTATGATGGCTTGATTTTACTTATAAACTTGGATGATCGTGATGTTTATATCTCCACATTGGGAAAGGCGATAAAGTATTTCACAGACGATAGGATAGACAGTATTTTAGATAAGGTATATATCTTTCTTTCAGAAGAAAATTATGGCGACGGAGCCGATACCTTTTTAGACGAGGTAGAATATTATGTCCAGAAGGGTGTTCCTTCTAATCAGCATTCATACGATGAAAATACAGGTATATCCACTAAAGGAAACATAAACACATCTACTTCACAAAAAGAGAGTCTAATAAATAGATTATTAATTTATCTACTTATTTCTATTGGAATAGGTGGTGTATCTGTTGGAATAATGGCATTAAACAATAAAGGAAAAACCATAACAAATCAAAACACTTACCTAGATAGTAATTCATTTAAGCTTATAACTAAACTGGATCGTCATGTAAATACTAGCGTAACCTTTGTTCGTATTAATACAGATTCTGGCTCTAAAGGTGGCAGAAGCACTACTCATAGATCTAGTAGTGGTAGAAGTCATGGCGGTGGAGGACGTAAGTTTTAAGTATGCTTTTTGAAGATTATAGCTCATAAAAAAAGTATGTAAAAATAGCTTATTAAAAAAATATAGAATATTTTTAAAAAAACACTTGTATTATTTTTTATTTAGGATATACTAATAGAGAACCTTAATTCAGAAGTAAAATGATTATGTATGAATATTTTTTCGAATTATCTAAGTATGAAAAGAAAGAGATATAGATTTTCGAAATTTTTATTAGTATTTAATTTTACCGAGAATTAAAGGAATAAAAATTTCGGAGGTAATAAAGCATGAATGGTACAGTAAAATGGTTTAATTCAGAAAAAGGATTTGGATTCATCACTACAGACGAGGGAAAAGACGTATTCGCTCATTTCTCACAAATCAACAAAGAAGGATTCAAAACTTTAGAAGAAGGACAAAAAGTAACTTTTAATGTTGTTGATGGAGCAAAAGGCCCACAAGCTGAAAACATCACAATAATCTAATTTTACGAAGCTAACAAAAGACCTAGAGAATTATCTCTAGGTTTTTTTTATGACCAAATACAATTTTTTTGAAGGCTTTTATCAGAAAACTATGGTAGGTTAAATTTAAGAGACTACCAAATTAATGGGTGTAGTCGAGGAAATAAATTTGTGTTGCGAGACTGCGAATATTTCCTTACGGACAGCCACATTTTCATTCAAAACCTATAAAATATAATAAAAGGCATAAAAGGTGGAATGAAGATGGAAATTTTGAGATTAGGTTCAAGAGGGCCAAATGTAAAGCTAATTCAAAGTCTTTTAAATAGAATAGGATATAATGCAGGAGCAGTAGATGGAATATTTGGAGCACAAACCCAGCAGGCAGTCATAGGATTTCAAAGAGATAATGGATTAACTACTGACGGCATAGTTGGTTCAACAACATGGAGAGTATTTAACAGGCTTCTTCTTGGTTATGATACCTATACTATTAAAGCAGGAGATACTTTATTCAATATAGGCAGTAGATATTATACAACAGTAAATGCCATTATAACTGCAAACCCAGGAATTAATCCTAATGCACTGACTATAGGTCAGCAAATAATAGTACCCTACGGAATTGATATAGTATTTACAGATATAGATTACACCTATGACATAATGGAAAGACAGATAAGTGGATTAAAGGCTAGATATCCATTTTTAGAAACCAGCATCATTGGAAATAGCATTATGGGCAAGAACTTGTACTGCATAAGACTTGGGAAAGGTCCCAATAAGGTTACCTACAATGCTTCCCATCATGCGAATGAATGGATCACGACTTCATTATTAATGAAGTTTGTAGAAAACTTCTCTAAGGCTCATTCTAATAGAACTAATATAAGAGGATATAATGTTCCAAGTATATGGGAAAGTAGTAGCATATATATAATACCAATGGTAAATCCAGATGGTGTAGATTTAGTAAACTATTGGCCCAATTATCCTAATCCAGCTTACCATCAGGCTGCACGATTAAACAATACTAGCTTACCATTACCAAGGGTATGGAAGGCAAATATTAGAGGCGTTGATTTGAATTCTAATTATCCAGCAGATTGGGAGCTTGATCGTGAACTAAAAGCTAGTATGGGTATAACTGGCCCTGCTCCTAGAGACTGGGGAGGACCAGCACCATTGTCTGAACCAGAATCATCAGCAATGGCAAACTTCACGAGACAGCATAACTTTAGGTTGGTCCTTGCATATCATACACAGGGTCAAGTAATTTTTTATCAGTATCAAAACTTAGCTCCTCCTATAGCACGAGTCATTGCAGAGATGTTCTCTAGAGCTAGTGGGTATGATATTGCAGAAGGCCCAGCAGAAGCATCATACGCAGGCTATAAAGATTGGTTCATACAAGACTTTAGAAGACCAGGATATACAATTGAAGCAGGTATAGGAGTAAATCCCCTGCCAATTACTCAGTTTCCTACTATTTACAATCAAAATGAAGAGATATTGTTGTTGGCAGCAATAGTATAGATAATGATTCAAATAATTTTATGGGATAAAAAGGTGAAACGTCAAAACCCAGATGTTTCACCTTTTCATTTTGTAAAATAGCAAGCTAGTTTTAATTCTTATGAGTTCGACTTATTGTGACCCATAGTTACATCATTGAAATAGCATGCAAAATGTGGTAAAATAGTGCAAGCGTTTAATAGACAAGCCTATATTTTAGCTAAAATGGAGGAGATAGATTGGTTTTTTCGAGCTTAGTTTTTATCTATTTATTTTTGCCAATTAGTTTAATATTTTATTTCATATCTAAGAATCGAACTTATAGAAATTCCATACTTATAATATTGTCCTTAGCCTTCTATGCTTGGGGAGAACCAGTTTGGGTATCCATAATGCTCTTTAGTGGCATTATAGATTATTTTCATGGGTTAATTGCAGAAAAATATAGAGGGAAATGGCAGAGTAAAGCTGCTTTAGTTTCATCTATAACTATAAATTTGTTAATTTTAATTTCTTTCAAGTACATGGGTTTTATTATTGAAAACATTGAATACATAACCAAGGTCAGCATTCCATATGATGGGTTCAATTTACCAATAGGAATTTCATTTTACACATTTCAGACTATTTCATATGTAGTAGATGTTTATAGGGGAGAGGTAGAAGCCCAAAAATCACCATTTAAGCTACTCTTGTTCGTATCCCTATTTCACCAGCTTGTAGCGGGACCTATTGTTAGATATAAGGATATAGCTCAAGAAATTGACAATAGAATAATTACTCAGGATACATTTAGTCAAGGAGTAAATAGATTCTTGATTGGCCTAGGCAAAAAGGTTGTAATAGCAAATAATGTAGGAGGAATATCAGAGCTATTTCTTAAAACTGAGCTTACAGAGTTATCTATATTAGGAGCTTGGCTAGGAATTCTTCTTTTTGCATTACAAATATATTTTGACTTTTCTGGTTACTCGGATATGGCAATCGGTCTTGGGAAAATGTTTGGATTTAATTATAGGGAAAACTTTGATTATCCATACATAGCTAAGTCTGCTAAAGAATTTTGGAGAAGGTGGCACATGTCTCTTGGTACATTTTTTAGGGATTATGTATATATTCCTTTAGGTGGAAACAGGAAAAACAAAACCCTAAATCTTTTGATAGTATGGTTTTTAACGGGGTTATGGCATGGTGCAAGCTGGAACTTCATAGCTTGGGGGATATATTATTTTGTTTTTATATTACTTGAAAATATTATATTATCTAAGGTATTTAATAAAATACCAGCAGTATTTTCCCATATTTATCTAGTTATTGTTGTTATTATCGGGTGGGTGTTTTTCTATTTTACAGACTTGTTCTATGGTTTAGGTTATCTTGGGATAATGTTTGGACAAGGAGGAAATCCATTAATAGATACCTTCTTTGAGATCAACTTAATAAATAATTTGTATATTATTTTAGTAGCTATAATAGGATGTACACCAGTTTTAAAGACCTTAGAGAAATACATAAGGGAGGCTCTATCTCAACAAACCAAGCTATATACTAGCTATTATCAAATAGTTCGTCCAATAATCAATTTTACAATACTGGCAGTAGCTACAGTATTATTAATTGAAACGACATACAATCCATTTTTATATTTTAGATTTTAATTAATTAATTGGGGGTTGGAGCTTAATGAATAAGTTTAATTTAAATATTATACTCTTCATTCTACCTATTACATTGCTGGGATTTTTAAATATTATTGTACCTAAAACGCAGACAGTATCAGAGATAGAGAATAGAAGTCTTAAGTCAATGCCAGAGCTTACCCTAAATAGTATTGCATCAGGTGATTATTTTAGAGACTTTGAGTCTTATTTTGCAGATCATTTTCTAATGAGAGAAAATCTAGTCAGTTTGGGTATGGGTATTAGGGAGTTAAAGGGTGTAAAAACAAAAGATGAAGTTAGTATAGTTACTTATGATGGAGCTAATATATTTGAGAGCCAAATGTCACTTGAGGAAGAAATTGAAGTAGCAATTTTGGATGAAGTGAAAATTGAAGGACTTGATGATAGTTTTGATAATGAAAAAACTGAAACTTACATGACAAATGAAACTGAAACAGTGAATGAGCCGTCAGTGCAACAAGAAACTCCTGTAGAAGAAGTAAAGCCTATAGAAAAAGAAGCATTATCAGAAAAGGAACCTTCTTCAGAAAATCAAGAAAATATTGAAAAAAAGGTAGGTAGCGTCCTTATTGTAAATAACAAAATAATGGAGATATTCACATCAAGTGAAGCAGGTGCCAAGGCTTATGCAGGAGTTATTAATGATTTTTCAGATAAGGTGGACAGTAATATAAAAATATATTCCATGCTAGTACCTACACAAATTGAATTTACAGCTAGGGAAAAATATAAAGATTTATCCTCTTCCCAAAAGGATGCTATAAAGCTTGTCAATGATAAATTTAATGATAGAATTGAGCCAGTTGATGTATATAGCGCCCTGAAGGATAACTCAGACCAATACTTGTACTTTAGAAGTGACCATCACTGGACTGCATTGGGAGCATACTATGCATATACATCTTTTGCTAGGCATACAGGTGAGGAGCCTGTGCCCCTTGATAAATATGAAGTAGATAAGGTAGAAAATTATTTAGGCTCATTATATTCAATAACATTAGATAAAAATGTTAAGAAGTCTCCTGATACAATATATTTGTATAAGCCTTTTACAGAACACGAATACCATATTTATTATGAAGGACCGCTGAAAATGAATGTTTTGGATATGAGTCATGCAACAAAGGAGAGAAAGTATAGAATATTTATGAGTGGGGATAGACCTTGGGGAAGAATAAGAACTGAAATAAAGAACGGTAAGAAGATAGCAATAATCAAGGATTCCTATGGAAATGCATTTGTACCATTTCTAATTCCCCATTATGAAGAAATATATATAATAGACCCTAGGCAATTTAAGCAGAATATAGTCACCTTTGTGGAAGAAAAAGAAATTGATGAGGTTATGTTTTTAAACTATGTCATGGTAACTGGAGGGGCAGGCTTCGCTGATACAATAAGAGTAATGATGAATAATTAATTTAAGTATTATTATGAGCCTACTAAATACTGATTTAATAGCAAAGAAGCTATCAGTTTAAACTGATAGCTTCTTCGATTCCAAAATTGATATAAACTAAACTGTCTTAATTTCACCTGCACGAATCAAAGCATTTTTGGTAATTAATGGGCCTACAAGTTCATAGATAAAAGTTGCTGCAAGTACTATAGTTCTGATTCTTGTACCATAAGAAGCAGGTAAAATATTTTGTGCAATTATAGATAAACCAATAGCTACCCCTGCCTGTGGTATTAAGGTATATCCTAAATATTTTCTAATTGTTTCTGGAGCGCCCGATATTCTTGCTCCTAGATAAGAACCCAAAACCTTACCGATAACTCTGGATATAACATAGCCTAATCCTATTAATCCAACGCTTTTTAATATAGATAGATCTAACTCAATGCCGGCTATTGTGAAGAAAGCAACATATATTGCAGGAGTAAATCTTTCTACAGTAGAAAAAACCTTCTTATTATTTGCAATAATATTTGTCAATGTGGAGCCTACCATCATACATGATAAAAGAGATGATAGATTAAACATAATAGAAATCCCAGCAGTTGCCAAAATAACAGCAATTATTATACATAAGAGCTCATCTTCACCCTTAATTCTCTTAGTTATTAAAACAAGGATTATACCCATAAATAGTCCTAGAACGAGGGCACCTAAAATCTCTACTATAGGAAGTAGAATTAAATTAGGTATAGAGATTGAGCCTGTGCTATTGATTAAAGTTGATGCGATAGAAGTAGATATACCAAAAGCCATTATACAAACTGCATCATCCATAGCCACTACTGGTAAGAGAGTATCTACTAAGGGACCCTTAGCTTTATATTGTCTAACTACCATCAAAGTAGCAGCTGGGGCTGTAGCAGCTCCTATAGCGCCTAAAATAATACTAAATGTAAAAGGTTGTTTAAAAATAAGTACCATAGTTAGTATTACAAATAACATAGCCATTAAAGCCTGTACGAAGGTGATTACAATAATACCTTTACTCATTTGTTTTAAATGTTCAAAGTTTAATTCACTACCTATGTTGTATGCTATGAAAGCTAAGGCAACTTCTGAAACTATTGAAAAATCACCTATTATTTCTTTTGGAATTATCCCAAAAATCGAAGGTCCAATTAACAAGCCTGCTACAAGATATCCTGTTACGTTTGGTAAATTGACCTTATCTAATATTCTTGCCATAATTAGTCCTGAAGCTATTATAATGGCTAAGTAAAATAATATATTCATTTTGACAATTCCATCTCCTTTACTTTGTTAAACCTTCTACATAATTTACTGGTAAAGTAAACATAATACCAACACCTTCTTCGTTGATATTACCGACTATTTTCTTTACACAATTCGTTGCTATGGATACTTTTTCATCCGATAAAACCATAAAAATAGTTTTGTTAAGTGGTCTGTTTTCACCTAACAAAGCCTTTAATGAGCCAAACAATGGTATATCAGAATGTTCGTCTGCCAGGGCCCTGACCATACCCATACTATCTATAATAGTTCCACCTCTAATACCATTGCTATTGAATTCCATTAATAAACTATCCAGCTTTTCAATCTTATTAAGAACAACAACTAATATTTGCATTAAAGTCACCTCCATTATTAATAATACTCTTATAAATTCTGTTTTTCAACCTAACTTCAAAAAAAGCAACAGTAAAAATGGATGCTTAGTTCTAATTACTCTGTGTTTTTACTACTAGAAGATGTAGTAAAATTCAAATAACTATGATATAATATTTAGGGAGTCTAAATAACCTTTAACGGAAGGTGTGAGAATAAGACAGAATGAAAAGACAAAAAGAAGTTAAAGTTATTAGTGATTTTTTGAAAAAATATTGGATGCATTACGTAGTAGGGGTTGTATTTTTAGTGCTAACCACTTTTGTGCAAAATCAGGCACCTAGGCTTTTGGGTATGATTGTTGATACATTAAGCATGGAAAGTATAGATAAACAAAGTATATTAATTTATTTGGGTATGATGATAGGAGTTGCTGTAGTAGCATTTATTACAAGATACATATGGAGATATTTTATTATAGGAAACTCTAGAAACCTGGAGTGTTATCTTAGAGAAAGATTATTTCAGCATTTTCAGACCCTCCCAGTACGATTCTACCATCAAAGAAAAACTGGAGATTTACTAGCTTATGCTATTAATGATATATCTGCTGTTAGAATGTCATTTGGTCCAGGTTTGGCGCATATTGTAAATGCCATTGGGGTGTGTCTTGTATCTATTATATCCATGGCTAAATCAGTAAACCTCAGATTGACTATTTTTTCCCTTTTACCTATTCCTATCATTATTTTTCTTATGATTAAAATCGGTGGATTAGTAAGAAAGAGATTTAGGACTGTTCAAGAAAATTTCGCAGCTATATCAGATAGGGTGCAGGAGAATATTTCAGGAATTAGAGTCATTAAGTCCTATGTGCAAGAAGGGGAAGAGATTCGTAGATTTGATGATTTAAATAGGAAGATGAGAGAATCAAATATTAGAATGGTGAGAGTATCTTCATTGCTTTCCCCTATGATTGAGCTGTGCTTCGGATTGAGCTTTATGATTAGTCTTATATACGGTAGTAGTATGGTAAAAAACAATGTAATTACTTTGGGAGACTTTGTAGCATTTAACGGATATCTTACAATGATTATAAAGCCTGTGACCTCTATTGGAAGGGTTATCAACATTATCCAAAAGGGAATAGCCTCTTTCAAGAGATTAGGTGAGATTTTCCAAGTTCGTTCTGATATAAGAGATGACTCAGGTGATAACGCACTAACTGATATAAATGGAGATATTGAAATAAATGATTTAACTTTTAATTATCCAGGTACAGAGGAGGCTGCTTTAAAGAATATCGACATTAAGCTTAGCAAAGGAAAGACACTGGGTATTATCGGAAAAACAGGAAGTGGGAAAACCACCTTAGTTAATTTACTATTGAGACTGTATAATGTGGAAAGAGGAAAGATTATCATTGATGGTAGAGATATTAACGACTACCCTCTAAAAACCCTGAGAGAAAACATAGGATATGTCCCACAGGACAACTTCTTGTTTTCAGCTACTATAAGAGAGAACATACACTTTTTTAAGGACATATATTCAGATGAAGAAATTGAAGCGTCTGCTAAGCTAAGCTGTATCTATGATAATATTATGGACTTTACCCATGGCTTCGATACTATAGTTGGAGAGAGGGGAACTAATCTTTCAGGTGGACAAAAGCAAAGGATTTCTATAGCTAGAGCAATTATCAAGAATCCAGCTATTCCTATTTTAGATGATGCATTATCTGCTGTTGATACAAAAACAGAGGAAAAGATTATAGAACACTTTAAAAGCATCTTAAATGGGAAGACCGGGATAATCATTGCCCATCGTATTTCCGCTATTAAGCATGCCGATGAAATTATAGTAATGGATCACGGAGAAATTCTAGAGAGAGGCAATCATGAAGAGCTTCTAAGTAAAAAAGGACTATATTATGATATATATGATGAACAGTTTAAAGAAGAAATGAGAAAGAAGGTAGACAATGAAGCGTCATAGTGTTGCTAGATTATTAAAATTAATGATTCCACATAGGAAAGCAGTAATTCTGGCCGCATTAAGTGTTCTTTTAGTAAATGGAGCACAACTTATGAAGCCTTTTATCTTAAAGTTAGTTATTGATGATTTCCTTATTCTAAAAAAGCCAGAAATTGGTTTTTATTCTATTAAATTTATGGGTATTTTATATATGGCTATTATAGTTTTAGGTTCTCTTTTTACCTTTGCCCAAATAAATCTTATGAATCATGTTGGGCAACAGATTATTAGTGGTTTAAGGAAAAAGGTGTTTGATCACATACAACACCTACCCTTGTCTTTTCTAGATAAGTTTTCCACGGGAAGACTTATAACTAGAGCTACTAACGATGTTGAAGCGCTAAACGAAATGTTTACAGATGTGTTGATTAATCTTTTTAGAGATATTTTCTTATTAATAGGTATAGTATTTGTAATGTTTAGTATGAATGTAAATCTGGCCCTAATAAGTCTTGTTGCTTTACCCTTGATTTTTTTGATTACCTATTATTTTAAAAATAGAATTAAAAAGAACTTTCAGCAAATGAAGAGCTTAATCGGGCGAATAAATGGATTTATTGCAGAGAACCTATCAGGAATGAAGCTGGTACAGGTATTTAGTAGAGAGTTGGAAAAACAAAAGGAATTTAAAGAATTAAATGATAAATATAAAGAAACAACCTTGTTTCAAATAAAGATGAATAGCTTTCTAAGACCACTAATAGAGATTTTGCAAACTATGACCATTGCGGTGCTAGTATGGTATGGTATGGGCAAGGTAATGAACCAAACTTTAGAGTTAGGGGTTTTGTATGCTTTTACTAACTATATAAAGCAGTTTTTTGCACCGATTAATGATTTGGCTGAGAATTATAATACTGTGCAATCAGCAGTTGTATCTGCTGACCGTATATTTGAGCTATTAGACCAAGAGGAAATATTAGAGGACCTAGATTTAGGACTATCTATAGATAAGTTTAAGGGAGAAATCGAATTTAAAAATGTATGTTTTGCCTATAGAGAGGAAGAATGGGTATTAAAAGATGTTAGTTTTAAAATAACTCCTGGAGAGACTGTAGCCTTTGTAGGGGCAACTGGAGCTGGGAAAACTACAATTATCAATTTAATATCTAGATTTTATGAAATACAAAAAGGTGAGATATTAATAGACGGAATAAATATTAAAGAATATAAGCTTAGGGATTTGAGAAGAAATGTGGCAGTGGTTCTGCAGGATGTATTTCTTTTTTCAGGAGATATTAGGAGTAATATTCGTCTTAACTCCAATATTTCTGATAAGGAAATAGATGAGGCATTAAAATTGTCCTGTTCTGAGGAATTTATAGAGGAGCTACCCGCAGGAATTAATGAGCCTGTAAGAGAAAGAGGAGGCACATTTTCTGCAGGGCAACGTCAGCTTCTATCCTTTGCACGTGCTATAGCACATGCCCCTTCAATTCTTATATTGGATGAAGCAACTGCAAACATTGATACAAAGACAGAGCTGTTAATTCAGAAATCCATTGAAAATGTTTCTAATAACCGTACTACATTAATTATAGCTCATAGATTATCTACCATACGAAATGCAGATAAAATAATAATGTTAAGAAAAGGTAATATAATTGAGATAGGAAATCATGATGAACTTATGAAGAGGGACAGTTACTATAAAGAGCTTTATCAAGCACAATATGCTTAGGAGCAAAAACAATTTATGGTTTACATTGGTTTATTTACTATAATATAATAGTTATGTAGTAAATAGGGAGGAAAGGTTGGGGATGCTATTTGAACATTTTAACTCAAAAAATTAAAGATGTAGTATTTTCTATATTACCTATTACAGTAATAGTTCTTATATTAAACTTTACCATAACTCCTATTGGGGCAAATATGATTTCGCGATTTATAATAGGCGCAATATTTATAACACTTGGACTAGCCATATTTTTATTAGGAGTTGATATAGGGGTACAACCAATAGGTAGTCTTATGGGCTCATCACTTACAAGAAAAAAGAGCTTATGGATGATAATAATATTTGGATTTATTCTTGGATTTCTTATAAATGTTGCCGAGCCAGATTTATTAGTATTAGCAAGGCAAGTAGATAAAGTAACGTCTGGGGTTTTATCACAGATAAGTGTAGTAGTTGTAGTTTCTATCGGAATAGGATTATTAGTGGCAGTAGGTTTAACGAGAATAGTATTTAAAATACCATTGCACAAGCTATTAACCATACTATATGGTATAATATTTTTACTTGTACTCTTGGCACCAGGTGAATTTCTAGGTATAGCCTTTGATTCAGGTGGTGCAACTACAGGGTCAATGACAGTACCTTTTATTCTTGCATTAGGAATAGGTATGTCTTCAACACAGGGCGGAAAGGCCTCTGAAGAAGACAGCTTTGGATTAGTTGGAGTAGCATCTACTGGTCCCATGATAGCAGTTCTTATGATGAGCTTGTTTTCTGGGATAAAGTCATTAACAGGGAGCTTACCATACGAAGCTGCTAATACAGATGGTGTGATTGTTCATTTCCTTAAGGAAATACCAGTAATGGTATTTGAAGTAATAATGGCAATGATTCCACTATTAGTATTATTTCTTATATTTCAGATATTATTTTTCAAACTATCAAGAAAACAGTTAATGAAAATTTTAAAAGGGTTAGTGTATACTTTTATAGGCTTTGTATTATTTCTTACTGGAGTAAATGCAGGATTTATGGAAGCAGGAAGCGCCATAGGTTATGCTCTTGCAACACTTACAGGGGATTGGATAGTCATATTGGTAGGTTTTATTCTTGGATTTACTGTAATATTAGCAGAACCGGCTGTATATGTATTAAATGAACAAATACGAGAGGTTACAAGTGGACATATTAATAAGAAGGCAATTTTATATACATTATCAATAGGAGTTGCAATTGCAGTATCACTTTCTATGGTGAGAATACTAGTACCTGGTATTAAGCTATGGCACTTTTTAATTCCTGGTTATTTAATAGCTGTAGCTCTAACCTATTTTACACCTAAGCTCTTTGTTGGAATTGCCTTTGACTCGGGAGGCGTAGCTTCAGGACCTATGACTGCTACATTTATCTTGGCTTTTGCTCAAGGCGTGGCAGATGCAATAGAAGGAGCAGATGTATTAATGGATGCCTTTGGAGTAATTGCCATGGTAGCATTAACCCCACTTATTGCTATACAGATTTTGGGAATAATATATGAACGTAAATCTGTTAAAAGGAGTTGAAATAATTTGATTACGGGAAATATTAATATAGAGCCAGTTTTATCAGTTGTAGTTGTAAATATGGGAATGGGTAGTAAAATTTTAAATGAAGCAAAAAAAATTGGAATTTCAGGAGGAACGATTTTCTTAGGCAGAGGGACAGTTAAAAAGCGGATTCTAGAGTTATTAGGACTCGATGAGGTAAAAAAAGAAATAGTATTTATGATCTCAGATAAAGAACTTGAAGGTCGATTACATAAGGATTTGACTGATATATTCCATCTAGACAAACCTAATAAGGGGATTGTTTTTTCTTCACCTGTAAGTAGAATTATAGGTATAAGAAATCATACGGATGTTAACGATTCGAGGATAGGGGGGAAAGAAGATATGGATTATGAGGTGTTATTCACTATAGTTGAAAGAGGACTTGGGCAAGATGTTGTAGACGCTGCTACTGCTGCAGGTTCAAGAGGGGCAACTATAATAAATGCAAGGGGTTCAGGAATTCACGAAAACACAATGTTTTTCTCAATGAATATTGAACCAGAAAAAGAGATAGTTATGATAATAATTGAAAAGGAAAAATCCTTTGAAATAATTAAGCACATTAAAGAAGTTATGCATATAGATGAACCAGGTAAGGGTATAATGTTTGCTATGGAAGTCAGCAAAACCTCTGGCCTAGTTAAGGACAACAAATAAATAATCATTTAGAAAATGCAATGGAGAATTTCTTTATTGCATTTTCTATTTAAGATATTTTTTTAGCTTGTTTTTTTAATTATTATTGTACTCCTTATAATAGTGGAATTAATTACAGAAGGACCCAAATTAAAAGTTTATTACATATGTTAGTTTTATGTGATAAGATATTAGTAGAACCTTTAGCTCGAAAATCTACGTTTAACAGGTCTTGATTAATCAATACAAGTTTAGGGAGGTATAACAAATGAAGTTATTAAATGAAAAAGTTGAACACACTACATTTGGCAATGGAATTATAACGGAAGCAGATGCCAATAGGATATGTATACAGTTTAAGGATGATGTGGGAGTAAAGCTATTTCAATATCCAGAAGCTTTTGAAAAGTTTTTAAAAGCAAAGAATTCAAAAATAGAAAACAAAATACAGAAGGATTTACATAAAAAGCTAGAGGAGCTGGAGTTAGAGCGTCAAGAAAAAGAACGTAAAGCTGCCGAGTTAGAAGAAAAGCTAAAGCAACTTGAGCCTGTAAAGAAAAAAAAAGCAACAACAAGAAAAACGAAGAAAACATCTTAAGATAAATTATGTGTTTTAAAAAAGGTAGTTTAGACTTAATAAAGGAGCAACAGAAATGTTTAAGGTTGGAGATTTAATCATCTATTCTGGACAAGGTATTTGCAGGATAGATGAAATTTGTGAGAAAACATATTTGGGTTGTACTAGAAGCTACTACGTTTTACATCCAATTGAAAATTGCGACTTAGAAATAAGCATTCCTATAGATAATGATAAGGTAATTATGTTACAACTTATTGACAAAGATAAGGCTGAAGAAATCATAGAATCTTTTAAACTACCAGGTATAGATTGGATAGATAAGGCAAATCAACGAGTTTACAGATATTCTAGTATTGTAAAGACGGGAGATCGTAAAGAAGTTTCTATGATAACAAATACTTTAATGAGAGAAAAGATAAAAATCGAAAATGTTGGGAAGAAATTTGACGAAAGAGATAGGAAACTTTTAAGCTATATTCAAAATATATTGTTTGCAGAGCTGGCAATTTCCTTGAATACAACATTTGAAGCAATTCATGAAAAAATTATTGAATATATAAGAGAGAATGATATAGAAAAGCTGTAGGACAAGAATAGGACGATAGATGTTCTTCTTGTCTTATTATTTTCCTATCATTAATGAAATGTTAACGGATATACTATATAATTAATAATACATAGACAATAAACAATAAACAATAAAGGAGCTGTACATATGTCTAAAGGTATCGGAAAAGAATTTATGGAAAAAACAAAACACAGGTATCTAGAGGATTCTGACCAAGTTAAAGGTTTGCCACAACCACCACTAGAGCTTGAATGGAATGAAAATATGGTGCTAATTGATTTGCCCGCTGTAGAAAAACTAGAAATGAAAAATATGGACTTAAGAAAAGCTATAGAAACTAGAAAAAGCCTTAGAAAATATGGTGACACGCCTTTGACAATTGAAGAGATTTCTTATCTATTATGGTGTACTCAAGGAGTAAAGCAGGTTGTATCTAGACCGTCAACCATAAGAACAGTTCCTTCAGCAGGAGCTAGGCACGCCTTTGAGACCTTCTTATTAATAAATAATGTAGAGGGTATAAGACCTGGGCTATATAGATATATAGCACTTTCACATAAGCTAATGGAAGTTACTACAGAAGTTGAAATAGCACAAAGGGTTACCACTGCTTGTCATGAACAAGAGTTTATTCTAAATAGTGCAGTTACTTTTATTTGGACTGCAGTTGTTTCTAGAATGAAATGGAGATATGGTGAAAGAGGATATAGATACATCCATCTGGATGCAGGTCATATATGCCAAAATCTTTATTTAACAGCAGAGTCTATTGATAGTGGGGTTTGCGCTATAGGCTCCTTTGACGACGATGATATCAATGAATTACTTGGTTTAGATGGAGAGAAGCAATTTGTTGTCTATGCTGCAACATTAGGAAAGAGAATACATGACAAATAACAAAAGTATCCTATTTAATTGAAATATACCTAAAAAGAATAAGAGGTTTAGAATACTATGAAAATAATAAATGAAATCTTTAGTGATTATCTAGAAGAAGGAAATATAAGTACTGCAATTATTGATAGGGTAGTTTTAAGAAAGAATACTAAAACCCTTGAAATGAAAATACGTTCTGTTAACTACATTGAAGCAAAAGAAATCGATTATTTCAGGAATTATTTAAAGAAAAGATTTGCACTAGAAGATTCCGTCATAACTGTAGAATATACTGGAGGAAAGAATAAAAAAACTCTAGAAGAGAATTTGAAAAATATAGTAACTTCTATGGCTAAAAAGTATCCTTCTTTAAAAGCCATAATAAATAATTATGATTTTGAAATAGTAGAGGACATGATTAATTTAAGGTTTAAGGTTGCAGCTTCTGGACCATTAAAAGCAATGGATTATGACATGAAAATAGAAGATGCAATAGAAAAGCTCTACGGCAAAAAATACAAAATAAACTTAATCGATGATGTGAACAGTGAAGAGTTTAAAAATCTGCAGGAGGATGCAAGAGCTAATGAAGCACACCTAATTCAAGAGGTAGTTAAATCTACACTTAACAATAGGAATTCAGGCCTATCTAAGAGCCCCAATGGATATGCAGGGAAGAAACAAAATGGAAAAGCTGAATCGAATGGAAAAAAAGATCCATCTCTGATATTGGGCAGAAGACCTAAGGCCAAAGAATCGATAATAAAAATTGTAGATATCACACCAGATGAGGGTAAGGTGGCTATAGAGGGTGAGATATCTAATATTGAATCAAGAGAACTAAAAAGTGGGAAAACATTAATTTCTTTTGATATATATGATGGCTCAAGCACCATTACATGCAAGACATTTGTCAAGCCTGGAGGAGAAGGAGAGGCTTTATCTAGGCTAGAGAAAGCTAAGGGTCTAATGCTTTCTGGTAATTCAGGGCAAAGCAAGTTTTCTGGTGAGCTTGAGATTATTGCAAATACCATAATAGAAACAGAGGGTATAAAGAGGATAAAGAGGCAGGATAATGCAGTGGAGAAAAGAGTAGAGCTCCATATGCATACACAGATGAGCCAGATGGATGCCATGACAAGTGCTAGTGATTTAATTAAAAGAGCAATGGACTGGGGCATGAAATCAATAGCCATAACTGATCATGGGGTGGTACAGGCTTTTCCCGAAGCACATAAGCTCTTAGGAAGAAACAACCCAGACATGAAGGTCATATATGGAGTTGAGGCTTATTTGGCACCAGATAAAAAACCTTCTGTAACAAATCCTAAGGAACAGGTTATAGATACTACTTATTGTATACTAGACTTGGAAACTACAGGATTTTCAGCAGTAACAGAAAAAATAACTGAAATAGGTATCATGAAGCTTAAGGATGGGAAGGTAATAGAGGATTTTAGCTGTTTTGTAAATCCAGAAAAGCCTATTCCTGCTAGAGTTGTAGAAGTTACCAATATAACAGATGATATGGTAAAGGATGCAGAAACCATAGATAAGGTATTCCCTAAAATGCTGGACTTCATTAAGGGAAGTGTTTTAGTTGCTCATAATGCGAATTTTGATATTGGCTTTCTAAAGCATAATGCCAAGGTATTAGGCTATGATTTCGACTTTACATATGTGGATACCTTGTTACTAGCCCAAGGACTCTTCCCAGAGTATAAATCTTATAAGTTAGGAAGAATCGCAAAAAATCTTGGAATAAAGGTTGAGGTAGCCCATAGAGCATTAGATGACGTGGACACAACTCTTAGGGTATTTAATGTAATGCTGGAAAAACTTAAGGAAAGAGGGGCTCAAACCTTAGAGGATATAGACAGATTTAGTACTGATGAAGAGGCTAAGAAGGAAGAGTATAAAAAGCTTAGGACCTACCATGCAATAATACTAGCAAAGGATTATGTAGGATTAAGAAATTTATATAAGCTAGTATCATATTCTCATTTGGACTATTTTTATAAGAGACCTCGTATATTAAAGAGTCTCCTTAAAAAGTATTCAGAAGGATTAATTATTGGTAGCGCCTGCAGTGAAGGCGAGCTTTATCAGGCTATTTTACTTGGAAAGTCTGATGATGAGATTGAAGCCATTGCAGAGGATTATGATTATTTAGAAATCCAGCCTTTAGGTAACAACGACTATTTAGTAAGGCAAGAGCAGGTGCCCAATAGAGAATACCTAAAGGAAATCAATAGAAAAATAGTAGCCTTAGGAGAAAAGTTAAATAAGCCTGTAGTAGCTACAGGGGACGTTCACTTTATGGACCCTGAGGATGAGATATATAGACGAATTTTAGAAGCAGGACAGGGGTATAAGGATGCAGATAATCAGGCACCCTTATATTTGAAAACTACTGAGGAGATGCTTGAGGAATTCTCATACTTAGGAGAGGAAAAAGCATATGAGGTAGTAGTGACAAATACTAACATGATAGCTGATATGTGCCAACAGATTAGTCCTATTTCATCTGAAAAAGCCACACCTCACATAGATGGATGTGAGCAAACTATTAGAGATATTACTTATGAAAGGGCTCATGAGCTATATGGAGATACTCTTCCTCAGCTTGTTGAGCAAAGACTTGAAAGAGAGCTAGATTCTATTATAAAAAATGGCTTCTCAGTAATGTATATAATTGCCCAAAAGCTAGTGTGGAAATCAAATGAAGATGGTTATCTAGTAGGTTCTAGAGGGTCAGTAGGTTCCTCTGTTGTTGCCTATATGACTGGCATAACAGAGGTAAATGCTTTACCTCCCCACTACAGATGTCCAAGCTGTAAGCACTCAGACTTTGAGGATTATGGATATCAAATTGGATTTGACTTACCAGATAAGAACTGTCCTGTTTGTGGAAAAAAGCTGGATAAGGATGGCATTGACATACCCTTTGAAACCTTCTTAGGCTTCAATGGAGATAAAGAGCCTGATATAGACTTGAACTTTTCAGGAGAATATCAAGCAAAGGCCCATAAGTATACAGAAACTATATTTGGTAAGGAGACTACCTTTAAGGCAGGAACCATAGGTACAATAGCTGATAAAACAGCCTTTGGATATGTAAAAAAGTATTATGAAGAAAAGAATGCTTCAGTAAGTAAAGCGGAAATCATAAGGTTATCAAAGGGTTGTACAGGCATTAAAAGAACCACAGGACAGCATCCAGGTGGAATCATAGTAGTGCCAAAGGGAAGAGAAATTTTTGAATTTTGTCCTATACAGCATCCTGCAGATGATTCAAATTCAGATATTATAACGACACATTTTGATTATCACTCCATTGACCAAAACCTATTAAAGCTAGATATACTAGGACATGATGATCCTACAATGATAAGAATGCTTCAAGACATGACTGGAGTGGAACCAGAAGGTATACCAATGGATGATAAGGAAACAATGTCCATATTTTCGTCAACAAAGGCTCTTGGTGTAACACCAGAGCAGATAAATTCCAAGGTTGGAACATTTGGAGTTCCCGAGTTTGGAACAAGGTTTGTAAGGGGAATGCTTTTAGATACCATGCCTAAAACATTTTCAGATTTAATATGTATATCAGGACTTTCCCACGGTACAGATGTATGGCTGGGCAATGCTAAAGATTTAATTGACCAAGAGATAATTACCAGCATAAGTGATGCGGTATGTACCAGAGATGATATAATGGTTTATCTTATTAAAAAGGATCTACCTCCAGATAGTGCCTTTAAGATAATGGAGTTGGTTCGTAAAGGGCAAGCTTTGAAGAACCCAAAATGGCCTGAATATGAGGCTATGATGAGAGACAACAATGTGCCAGAATGGTATATTGACTCTTGTCGAAAGATAAAATACATGTTTCCTAAAGCTCATGCTGCAGCCTATGTAATGATGGCTTTTAGAATAGCTTGGTTTAAGGTTCATATACCTATAGCTTATTATGCAGCCTATTATACAATCAGAGCAAAAGCTTTTGATGCTGAACATATGATACTTGGTAAAGAAAAGGTTAAGGCAAAGATGAAGGAAATAGAGATGATGGGAAATCTTTCAGCACCCAAGGATAAGGATATGTATGATGACCTTGAATCAGTTTTGGAAATGTATGAAAGAGGCTTCAAATTCTTGAACATAGATTTATACAAATCACATGCTTCAAAGTTCTTGATTGAAGAGGATAGCTTAAGACCACCATTAAATAGTATAGCTGGTATGGGAACTGTAGCAGCAGAGGGCATTTATAATGCTGCCAAGGAAGAGCCTTTCAATTCTATAGAAGATTTGAGGAAACGTGCTAAGATAGGAAAGGCTACTGTAGATTTGCTTAGGAAATTTAATTGTTTAGAGGGACTTCCAGAAAGTGACCAAATGAGTTTCTTTGATATTATTTAAGTAAAAAAAACGGGATACTACTTCTATATTGTAGTATCCCGTTTTTTTTAACTTAAATATTAAAAGCTATTATTCGCCAAATGTTTTAGGAAATTCTTTATTCTTATATAGTTCATATAAGTCATCACATCCACCGATAAAATTTCCATCTACAAAAATCTGTGGGACTGTGTCCATTCTAGTCTTTTTTTCCAGTTCATTTAGCTTATCTTTATCACCACTAATATCTATTTCTTCAAATTCAATATTGTTTCTAGACAAAAGTCTTTTAGCTCTAATGCAGTATGGACAAGTGCTGAAAGTGTATATTAAGACGTTTTTATTCATTATATCACCTCTAAAAAAATTTCTTTATTTTATTTTACCCATACAAGTAATATGTTAATCTTCTAATAGACAAAACTTATATCCCACACCCTTAATAGTTTGAATAAGTGAAGGATTCTTAGGATTCTGTTCAATTTTTTTTCTAATGTTACTGATGTGTACCATTACTGTTCTGTAGTCCCCTAGGCTATCTGTCTCCCAGAGCTCTTGAAATAATTGCTCATTGCTAAATACTACATTAGGGTTTTGAACTAAAAGTAATAAAAGTTGAAACTCCTTAGGAGTCAGGTTAACATCTCTACCGTCAACCATTACAGTATGTCTAATAGTATCTAAAGTTAAATTTGAATAGCGTATTAAGTCATCTTTGTTAGGTATATTACTTGAGAGATGAATTATGCGATTTCTACGTAAATGTGCCTTTATTCTTGCTATTAATTCCATTGCATCGAAAGGTTTGCCCATATAATCATCGCCACCAGCTATTAGTCCCATAGATTTTTCACTTGGGCTAGACTTACAGCTAAGAAAAATAATAGGTGTTGATAGCTTCTTACGTATTTGTTGACATACTTCTATTCCATCTAAGTCAGGAAGCATCATATCTAGAACAATTAGCTCAGGGTTAACAGAAAAAGCAAGATTCAAGGCCTCATTACCATTTATAGCAAGGACTACATGGTACCCTTCCTTTTCTAAATACATAGTGATAATTTCTCTAATGTCCATATCATCATCTACTACTAAAATAGTTTCACCTGCCACGAGTACACCTCCTTGATTTAATTATCTATAGTTACTTGAGTTGCTTTTATTATCATAAATAGGTAATGTGAAGAAAAAGCTGCTTCCTTTATTAACTTCACTTTCTACCCAGACCTTACCGCCATGATATTCAACAATTTCTTTAACAATAGAAAGGCCTAAACCACTACTATTAGTTGCTTGACGTGCCTTAGAAACCATATAAAATCGTTCAAAGACATGATTTAAATCTTCTTTGGGAATGCCCATTCCCGTGTCTGAAACTTTAACTATAAGCTCATTACAATTATCTGATAAACTAAAGTGAAGCCCTATTGATCCGCCTTCAGGAGTATATTTTAGTGCATTATTAACTAAATTTCCGAATACACGATCCAATCTTTGAGTATCCACAACTAAATATAGAGAGTTGTCACTTACATAGGATTCTTGTGAGTCTGTTAAACTATGAGTGCTAAAAGCTATATTTTTGTTTCCCATGTCAAATTTATATTTTTCACAGAACCCATTAATGAATTGGGTTAGTGAAACTTGTGTAGTGTTAAGTTTTAGTTGTCTAGATTGTAGCTGAGATAAATCTAGCAATTCCTGAACCAAGTGACTTAGGAAATCAACCTTATCAATAATTCTTCTTAAGTATTTTTGCTCCTGTATAGGCTCTACTACAATACCATCTAAAATCATATTTGTATATCCTCGTATAGCAGATAAAGGAGTTCTTAAATCATGGGTTATTTTTTGTGTAAAATCCTCTAAGGATTTTTCTGATCTAGAAACAGCCTCATAGGATTTTAAAAGCTCTTCCTTTGAAGCCTCTAAAGCTAAGGTTCTCTCACGGACTTTTTCTTCTAGACCTGTATTAGCATTTTTAAGCTCTACAGATAAAAGTTCTACTTTTGAAAAGGTCTTGGAAAATTTTTTGGCTATAACAATTGATTGACTAAAGGTGAATATTAACAATCCCCAGGAAGACAAATTACCTCTATTAATAAAATTTTTTAAAGGGAGATTGTCAGAATCAGCAAATAAAACACTTAAGAATAAAATATCATTTAAGGCTGTTAGAATAAGTATTATTAGACCGAATCCAATTATATATGAGCCCTCTCTTTTTTTATAAAAGGCTATAGCAATTATATAGATTAAATATAGGATAACTATTATAGTATAAATTTGATAAATGGGATTAAATATTGTAAAAATCCTTGCTGGTGTTAATAAGACTAATATAACAAAGACTGATGTGAAAGCTCTAAAGAAAGTATGCACTTTTTCATTAACATCCTTTGGGAAGGTTTCTCTAATAAACAGAAAAACTAAGAGAACTCCCAAATAATAGGCTAAGGTTTGTACTTTATGAGCTATTTCCCAGCTAAAGTTTTGGAATAGATGAATAAAATATATTTCTCCAACTAATAAAGTTCTGAAGCTTATGAGTAGTGAATAAATTCCGAAATAAAGAGTAGATTTATCCTTTGTTCTGTAAATGAAAAGAATAACATGATAGAATCCAATGATAAATAAACTCCCAAATAGAAATATTTCGAAAGTAAGATTACTAATGCGAGTTTCACTTATTTGAGACTCAGTGCCTAATTGTATACTTTCTAATATTCCACCACTACGATGTCTAAAATTAGAAACCTGAACGACAAATTCAATAGTACCAGCCTCTGGTCTAATATATCTTACCTGGGGTAGATACTGTGGGATTGCTTGGTTCATGTTCTTGCCAACCTTACCTGCAGAAGCAATTAATTCACCATTTACCCAAAGATTATATGAAGTAAATATCCTAGGCATTTTAATACCAAGTATCTCATTACTATTATGATGGACTACTAATCTATATGTAGCATAACCTTTACCAGGGAGTTGATGTGTGTCAAGTATAAGTTTATTCCACGTTCTAGGTAGCGTGATTAACTTTCTATTAGTTATTGTATCAACTTCCTCAAAATCTTCTGGAGTATATAATTCTTCCCAATAAAACTCCCACTGACCATCGAGAGTAACTATACCATCCTGTTTCAAATTCCAATGAGTCAAATCTAATTCACCATTAATTGCCATTGGCTTGTCTACTATTTCAGCATAGCTAAAACTAATGAAGATAGATAAAATCAAACAAAAACTTATGTAAAGCATTATAAGAAATCTTGTTTTGTCTTTATACATAGTAGAACCTCCAACGAAATTGTCAATGTAAAGAAAATTTTAGGATTTCTTTAGATTGTAATACATAAAAAAATGTCGATTTATGATAAACTAAATATAACATTAACTAATTTCTACATTTAATCACAATTTTCACAAGCGAATTCATTATATCAAGTAATATTATAGCAAAAATTGACGAAAAATTCAGTATTATTATATTTTCTTATTCAAAATTCATTAAGGGGGGCCAGTATTATGAAGCGGAAAGTATGTGTTTTATTTATTTTTATGGCTATTTTTATTATAGCACTTCCTCCCACAGTCTTTGCTGATATTGGAGGCTTTGGAGATGGGAACAACAATTATACAGATGGAGATAAAGTACCTTCAAAAGGTACAAAAAATTATTCTTCTAGTTATACCTACAATTTTTCAACAAATGATAAAGAGAGAATAAGCAAGGGTGACTTGCAAGTGAGAGTAGTAATGGACGTTAAAGACACAGATAGAGGGACATTTTGGAATGCTGATGATGTAGAGTTTAAGATAGTTGATAATTTAGGGAATCAATATTACAGAAGATTTGAGGATAATTATGATCCAGGTGATAGCTATTCATATGTATGGGATACGGGCAAGAAAACAATTAACAACAGTGCAACTTCAATAACGCTAAACTTTTATGTATATGCTGATGGTGATAATGACGGGGGATTCATGAATATAAAACTCTATTTCTATGATATTAACCAACCAGATATTAAAGAAATAAATTCAAGCGATTTAGGCTTAAAAATGATCGGTAATACAGTTAATATCCAAGTAGTATTTGATGAAGCTGTAAATGTAACTGGGACACCACGAATTAACATGAATACAGGTGGATATGCATACTATGATTCTGGCTCAGGCACAAACATTCTTACCTTTAAGTATACAGTAGGTGAAGGTGAGCAAACTGAAGCACTAAACTACCATACCAATCCAGGCAACATTGATTTAAATAGTGGAACAATCAAGGATCCAGCAGGAAATGCTGCAAAGCTATCTTTCATAAATAAAACAAATAACCTTGTTAACAAGAATATAAAGGTTGATGGTAAGAAATCAAGTATAGCATCTATTGTGACTGTAATTACAAATAATAAGAAAGATAGCAATGGACAACCATTAAAGCAGTTAAATGCAGGAGACACAGTAACAATGACTGTCAAATTTGATGAGCCTGTAAATGTATCTGGTACAGCAAGTAGCATAAATTTAAAGCTAAACAACGAAAGCTATGCTATAGCTCAAAGTGTAGGGAACGGCATAACTCAACTGAATTTTAAATACACAGTAGGAAGTAATGATAAAGATGTGACTACCTTAGATATAGTTGAGTTTTTAGGTGGAACTATAAAGGATACTGCAGGAAACGAAATAATCAGAAATGTAAAAAGCATAGCCATCTCAGGGATAAGAATAGATAATACCCCTCCAACAGTTAGCTTTAGCCCAGATGGAGGTACCATATATAGAAAATCTCATTCTACAAAGGTAACCATAGCAGATAGCAGCCTAATGCTATCTGGACAGACATATAAGTATTCTTGGTCGACAGATAGTGATATCAATAAAGTGGATTGGGCTAAAGTAACAGACTCAAACCCATGCACAGAAGTAAGAGATGTGGTCAAATCAGGGGTTACAGGTAAATATTATTTACATATAAGAGCAGAAGATGTGGCTGGAAATTATGGATACAAAACATCAAAAGTATTCTACTTAGATAACGAAGGGCCTAATATAGTCCTAGAGCCATCTGGTTCAACTTCTCCAAAAGGAGACTACAATGTTAAGGTTACTATTAATGATACAGATCTAGATAGCAGTTCCTTACAGTATCAGTGGTATAAGGGCTCTGTTGATAACAATAAATGGGCTAGCTTTACAGTCTCAAATGGTGTGGGCTATATCAGCGCTATAGGGAAAGGTATAAGCGATAGCATAAGCGATCATGGTAATTGGAAATTGGCTATCAAGGCAAGTGATACCCTAAAAAATGAAACTATAAGGTATAGTGAGGATTTTTTAATCGATAAGGTGCCCCCAATTATTGAGATTTCACCTAACAGTAGCATAAGTGATGACTATAAAAGGAGTCATAGCATAACTCTTTCAGCTACTGATGACAACTATTACTTGAAAGATTATGCCAATGGTTCAATTTCTGGAAGATGGTATCAGTGGAGAGATAGTAGTGCAGCACCAAGATTAGATGATGATAACTGGGAACTATATGATGGTAGTTTTATTCAAGAGGAGTATAATGGTTCGAAATGGCTCCATGTTAAGGTAAAGGATAATTCAGGAAATATATCAACAAAGCATCAATTATTCAATTTTGACAATCAAGGTCCATCTATTACATTTTTAACAAATGGTTCCGAAATGATACAAGGCTCAGTGACAGCGGAAATTACCTTAAGTGATGAACTCTCAGGCTTAAGTGGGTGGTATTATCAATGGTCCAATAGTGAAACTGCTAATGATTATAATTGGCTACCAACGTCTTCCTTCAACATCCCATTATCCAATGCAGACGGCAATTGGTACTTATCTATTAAAGCTATAGATAATGCAGGAAATGAGAGTATCGCAACTAGCAAGAGATTTAGATTAGATAACATGCCTCCAACTGGAAGCATTGATATAGTAGAGAAATCTACAAATATTAATGTTGTAGATATAAATCTTACAGCAGTTGATACAAATAACCCAGATGAGCTTCAGTATAGGATTTCAACAGATGAAGGCTTGACCTGGAGCCAGTGGAAAACCTTTGTATCAAGACTAGATAATGTAGTTATACCAGATATAGAAGGAACTAGAAAAGTTCAAGTCCAATATAAGGATAAGTTTAACAATGAGAGCGTTATATTTGAAGACAGTGTTATCATAGACAAGATGCCTCCAACTGCAGAAATTAGATATTCTACAGATGATCAATGGATTGCTGATGATGTAATAGTCATTTTAGGAGGTATTGGGGATTCTCATAGAGAAGGAGAGGAAATTATCGAAAGAGATCCTAAAGAGGTTAGCATAGTAAATGGAAATGAAGCTATAATCTATGATGAACTAAATCATGAATATATGTATACGTTCAAAGATAATGGAAGAACAAGCTTTACTATTAGAGATCAGGCTGGAAACCAAACAGTAATTAATTCTTTAGTAAATTGGATAGACAAATCAAGTCCAGCTATCGTAATTACTACTAATGGTAATAACAATTCTGCCCAAACAGTCAGTACAGCAGTTTATCTTGAGGACACAGTAGAATTTGAAGGAGAAGTGTTAAAAACAGAGAATCCAGAAAGCTATTACTATCAATGGAATAAAAGTGCTACTAGTCCAGCTATAAATGACCCAAGCTGGGAAGAAGCAAGTAATGGAGACCAGGTTTATCTCAAGGATGTAGATGGAGAATGGTATTTTCATGTGAAAGCATTTGATAGCTTAGGAAATACAAAGGTATTGAGAAGCAACAAGTTTGTTCTAGATAATACACCACCATATTCAACTATAACCTATAGCAATACTAATAGAACAGCAAATCCAGTTACTGCATACATAGAATTTGATGAATTTACCACCATAACAAGTACACCAAATGGAAATAACAGTCATACATTTGTAGATAATGGGGAGTTCGCCTTTGAATTTGTGGATAGAGCTGGGAATGTAGGCTTTGATACTGCCTATGTTGGTTGGATAGATAAGAGTCTACCAACAGTAGATATTGTTTATTCTACAACTTCGTTAACTAATGAAAATGTGACTGTATCTATATCAGTGTATGGTGAACCTAAAAGAGAGCTAATAGACTTTGAGTTCCCAAGTAACTTAGATTATATACAACTAGATAGTGAGGAAGATATTGATGGAACAGTGGTAGGAACAACCATTGAGATAATAGAAAATGGCTCATTTAGCTTTACTGTAAGGGATTGCACTACAGGTATTTCTGATACCGTAAAGATAGTGATAAACAATATAGATAAGATAAAGCCTAAAGGTGAAGTAATATATAGTGAAACAGAAAAAACTAAGAATAATATTGAAGTAACTATAATGGCTAGAGATAATACAAATCAAACAGTAACGGTATTACCACCACATGAAGCGATACTTAAGGAGACTAATGGAAATACCATTTATGTATTTACTAAAAATGGACAATATGACTTTGAGTTATGGGATATTGCAGGAAATAAAACTGTTTTGACAGCAGTCATCGACAATATTGATAGAGAGGCTCCTATAGGAGAGGTTGAATACACACCTGATACATGGACTAAAGAAAAGGTTATTGCAAAAGTACAAGCTAATGAACAAATAAAAGTACTTAATAACAATGGAAACACTGAATATAGCTTTTATGATAACGGCACCTTCACCTTTATGATAGAAGACAAAGCAGGAAATAGAAGTCAAATTTTAGCAGAAGTCGACTGGATTGATAAAATACCTCCAACAGGTGTACTAAAATATGATGCTAATAATAGAACTAACCAAGATGTTGAAGTTGTAATAGAAGCGTCTGATAATAGTGATGAGAAAGTACAGGTTATTCCTCCTGAAGGAGTAATGGTAATATCACTTGATGAAACTACTAGATATATGATAACTGAAAATGGAAACTATCAATTTAAGCTTGTAGACCTTGCAGGAAATGAAGAAATTTTAACAGCAAGTATAAATAACATAGACAAGATATTACCTACAGCAGAAATTAATTATTCTATTATGTCACCAACTAATAAAACAGTAGAGTTAAGATTAACATTATCAGAAGAAGGTAGTGTTATTCCACCAGAAGGAATTATTGTGAAGAAAGATAAGGATAGTACTATATATGAAGTTATAGAAAATGGAGAATATGCTTTTACACTTATAGATATGGCTGAAAATACGAATACAGTCACAGCTAGTGTATTAAACATTGATAGAAAACCTCCTTCTGGAAGTGTAACATATAGCACGGATAGAATCACAAGAGGACCTGTAATTGCAACGGTGAATGCTGACGAAGAGTTCTATGTAGCTAACAACTTTAATTCAAGGGAAAGAGTGTTTGCTGAAAATGGAACATATATATTTAGTATTATGGATCTAGCTGGCAATATAAGTGAGGTAAAGGCAGAAGTAACTAATATAGACAATGAACCTCCTAAGGTATCAATAGCATACAGCACAAAGGAATATACAAATGGTAATGTAATTGCTACTATAGTGTCAAACGAGGATATTAATGTTTTGAACAATAATGGTAGTAGCAGCTTCGAATTTAAGTCAAATGGAACTTTCAAATTCATAGTTGCAGATCAGTTAGGCAATGAGACATCAGTTTCTGCTAGTGTAAATAATATAGATAAAAAGCCTCCTGTCATTACATTTAATTCTGACTATAGGCCAATATTTAAGGTAAACGAAGAATATGATTTAAATGACTTTACTGCCTATGATTCAATAGATGGAGATTTAACATCCTCGGTTATAATAGACAAAAACGGATTTAATATTGGTAAAGCAGGACAATATCAGATAATATACAGTATTACAGATAGAGCAGGAAACATAACTACCATGAGTAGAGATGTTATGGTTATATCTCCTGATTCCTATAGGGTTTTCATAAATGGTCTAGATTCATCAATTGATCCAATGATTTTTGATACATCAAAATTAAATATTACGATCATGAATCAAAAAGGAAATGCGGAAGTTAAATGGAAAAGTGGATACTTAAATCAAGGCTCTATGAAGGCTATGGCAAATTCCATTGAAAAAATCAAAAATGTTGACACTGGAGAACAAGTATATGTATTTAAAGCTCCTAGCACAGGACATTATACATTATACATCCAAGATCAAGAAAGAAACACTATACATATTCAAGTGTTTATAAAATCATTGAGTAGTCAGGAGGTGCAGTAGCATGATAAGGAGTAAGAATAAATTATTTCGAGCTTTTATCAGTACACTATTGGCATTCTTGCTATTAATAAGTTCAGCTAATATAGCAGTTTATGCTCAAATTGATACGGATGAGGCCCAAAGAGTAACCAACAGTTTCGTTCAGTACTCAGTATCAAAAAAAGATGGACGATTTAGCATAAAAACTGATGAAGGTATTCCATATAAGGATGATGATGGTAAACAGTTATTATTTGAAGAAAATAGACCAGAAACATCATTTACTACATTTAGAATAGACGGAAAGGATTATATATATGGAAACAATTATGGATTTTTAAATTTAGACGGTACGTTTTTGGTTGCTCCTAAGGTTAATGGTAAGCAAAATATATCTACTTGGAAACTTGGGAATGTAAATATAACTCAAAGACTTGAGCTTATACAAGATAATGACAATCCTAATGTGGGTAATGTGAGAATAACCTACGCAGTTGAGAACAAGGATAAGGCCAATAAGGAAATAGGGACAAGAATTTTGTTAGATACCATGCTCGGTTCAAATGATGGTGCTCCTATAATTATGGCAGGTTCTCAAGAGCCTATAACAAATGAGAAGAGGATTGTAGGTAACGATGTTCCTCAATATTGGAGAAGTACAGATAATCTATTCATGCCTACAGTAATATCCTACGGATTTACCCAAGGCTGGGGGAATATAAGTCCTAATGAAATGGTAGTAGGCCATTGGAATGGTTTATCTGAAACAAAGTGGGATTATAATATTGATGGAAACCTTAATTTCACCCAATCAGATAATAAATTTGGCTCAGCAGATAGCGCAGTAGCTTTATATTGGAAGCCAATAACCATTAAACCTGGTGAAACAAAGGTATTTGAAACATATTATGGTATTGGGAACTTCCAAAACTTAAATGATGGAGCGAAGTTTGTCTTAAATATAAATGCACCAGATAAGCTAGTTCTTAATAATGATAAAAATGGCTATGTTGACGATACTTTTGAGATAATCGCAGAAATTGATAATACTTTAGAGGATGCAAGTAATCTAACAAATGTAACAGCATCATTAATTCTAGAGGAAGGGCTTACCCTAACAGGTGGCCAAATCCCATATATATCTACTGATGTAATAGAGCGAAATGGAATGCACACATTTAAATGGTCAGTTAAGGCAGATAAAAGTAATAACTTTACATCAAAGCAATTTAGAGTAGATATAAGTAGTGATAATAGTACAGAGCCTATTTCCAATGGTGGACACATAATTCTTCCCGGCATATCAGGAAAACCACCCGAAATACAGTTTCATAATATTACTCCAAGGAAGGTCTATTTTGAAGGAATGAAATCCTTTACTATTAAAGGGAAAGGATATGATGTATACAATAATAAAAACCTATGGAAAATGATACTGATCAATGACTTAACTAAAGGGTCAGTACAGATACCTAGAGATAATATCTCAGTAAAGGACGATTCTATAACGGTGAATTTTGATAGTAATATGGACACTGGTTTTTATTCTATTAAAATACAGCATGACGACTTTGATGAAGAGACAATTCCTTACAAGCTTGAGATGACAAAGGATGTAAAATTTAAATCTAGATCCTACGGGGTTCTATATGTTAAAAAGGCAAAGGAAGCAAGCGAGTGGAAATATAGCATAGAGACTACTGAAAGTGATGAAAGTCTAAAGCAAATAGTGGACAAATTAGCTTATAACGAGGATATAATTCTCACCATAAAAGGAGACATAAGGGAAAGTGAAGAAAACGGTGAAAAAGTATACAGGGCTTATTCTGATGCTGAGCAAATTGTAATAAATTCTGTAATACAGTATAGTGGACAACCCTTAGAAATTAGCAAAATTGATGATACAGCAAAAATTTTAGGAATAGACACCATTTCCATTGAAGGTGATGGTAAGCTTACCCTAGAGAATGGATTTACCTTCTGGTGGTGGGGGTTTGAGATAAATATCACTGATGAAGAAAATTATGTAACAGACTTTGCTGAAGATGATGAGGCAAATGTTGAGATAGAGTATGTTGGCATGGGTAGCGTAGTAAAATGGATTGCAGGATTTTGTATCGAAATAGAAAATGCAGTAGTGTTAAAGGAAGGAGTTTCTTTTGGAGGAAATATGCAAATAAACTTCTTGCCAGGGAGTGATAAGAAAGATAAAAAGAGTAAATCTGATGAAGAAGTCAGTGGTGCAGATTTAAGAAGACTTTTTGGTGAAGAAGATTATGAAAGTGATGAGGACGACGATGAGGATGAAGATGGTGGTATAAAAGCTGATATATCTAAAGTGCTATTTGGTAAGAAAGATGATGGCTTTGGGTTTATAGGTATTGACACAGAAACAGAAATAAAATTATCCAAGGATACTATACCTATTTCGCTGATACAAGATGGATTTGAAGCTACTCTAACCATAAATACTATAGAAGATATTTATGGATTAGAGGCAGAAGTAAACATCAAGATAGTAGAGGCTTATGTAAATTTAACCTTTGTAAAAAATCAAAGTACAGGAAACTATCTGCCAGATGACTTAGTTTTAGCTGGAGGTTATGAGCCAGGAGTACCTGTTGGACCTACTGGAATTTTCATTACAAAGGTAGGTGGAGGAGTTGAGGATTTATTTGGAACTTTAACTGGAGATAGTAGTCTACCACCACTTCAAGTAATATTAATGACTTCAATAGACTTTGCTAAGGTTATAGAGCTTGATGCCAAGCTTAGTGTAAGTAAGGATGGATTCCTACTCGAAGGGGAAGGCGAGATTGCTAAAATAAAGGCACTAGAAGAAGTTCGTGTTGGGGTGAAATGGACAAGACCTGTTCATTTAGACTTAGGCGCTAAGCTTTCTTTATTTGAAATAATTGAAGGAGAAATAAGTCTCTTTATAGGTGAGGAAAAATGGGAAGGCATAGTAAGTGCATCTGTTAGTGTTCCTGATGATATATGGCTAGTTGGAGGTTGGGAGCTTCTAAATACAGAGTTAGGGGCAAATAACAAAAAAATTTGGGGCAATGTTGAAATCATACGTATACCAGTGGGAATAACATATTATTGGGGCAAGGGAGTAGATTTTAACATAGCATCAGCTGATGAGGATGGTTTTATTTTCAGAAATACCGGGTTGTATTCCACAACACTAATAGATGAAGATGGAGACGATATGCTCATGGTGGTAGGTAGTAATATAAAGAGAATTGCCTCCTCTAATAGCAGCTATTATGCATCATTGAATCCAAAATTTGAGCAAAGTTTAGTTATAGCTTCGCTAGATAATCAAGAGCATGTTATAGATATTCAAAACCAAGATATAGCATTATTAGAATTAAAATATTCAGGAGAGAGACCTAATATTCATATTTATAGACCAGATGGAACTGAATATCCATTAATTAATATAGAAAATGACCCTATAAACGCTAATACAAGATATCAAGAGATTCAACGTAGTGTAGGAGTAACAGAAAAACTTATTTATGTTTCCATACTTTCTCCTGAAAGTGGTTGGTGGAAGGTTGTATCAGATACACCTTTAACATCTAGCTTAATGAATGTTGAGCCTGCACCTGTTTTAGACAATATAACTGTAAGTCAATCAAGTACAAATATCTTCAATGTAACTTGGGATGCTGATTACGATGAAAATACTAATGTAGATATATATTTAGCAAAAACTAAGAGTGAAGCTGGTATATTATTGGCGGAAGATTTAATAGGGACATCGGGACAACAAAGTTTAGAAATCCCTGATGGTATAGAAGAAGGACAATACTATATTAGAGTTGCTATAGAAAAAGGAGACTTTGGATACGATAGCATGTACAGTGAAGATACAGTTTATGTAGTGGATCCTTATAAGCCCCTAGGAGTAACTAATATTGTGGCAGAGCCTTATGGTGATGGAATGATTAAGGTTAGCTGGGATAGAGTAAATGAAGAGGGTGTAGACGAGTGTATAATTACAGTTTATGATATCGATGACAATGTAGTTCAAGGTATTGGCCATCAGATTGTTAGTGCAGACAAGAATAGTATTATACTGGGAGGACAGTATAGGATTCATGGTTCTGAAGAACTTGTAGGCTTAAAGCCAGGTGAAGAGTATAAGGTTGGAATTGTAGCAAGCAAAAATCAAGGAAACGAAGATAAGTATACAACACATTTTAGTGATACTTCATACTCAAGCAGGGTGTATTTACCAAAGCCTGACCCAGCTGAAATAAATATTGAATTTGATGCGAGTTTTACTAATGGATACAATAATGAGGGAATCATTACTAGAATATCCAATAAGGATAAGGTAACCTTATATTTTAGTTCAGATCAAAGCGATATCACGACAAGAGTTTATATAAACGGAATATTATACAAAACTGAAAGTGAAGACATGTTTGAGTTAACCATTCCTACAGCAGATGGAGACTATAATGTAGAGTTTATAACTGTCACTAAGTATGGGGATACATCAACTAAAGCAGTAAATTACACAATAGATAAGACAGCCCCACTACTAATGATTGATAGTCTTCAGCAGAGACAAGTAGGTGATGAAAGTGAAGTCCTTATAAGTGGAATAGGAGAGAAGAGTGCATCTATTACTATAAATGGAATGAACGTGTCAACTAACGGTGATGGGAGGTTTGAAAAAGGTATCTTCTTAGAGAATATACTAAAACAAAATATCGTTATTGAAGCTAAAGATAAGGCTAATAATGTGACTAGATACGAAACAGAAGTAGTAAATGACACGGTTAAAACAATAGATAGAATTTATATAAGACCAGTGATAGAAGAAATATTGCAGGGAGAATCCCAAGCTTTTGAAGCCATAGTCATAGATGGCAATGGAAGAGAGATAGTGCTTAATGATGGAGTGGAGTGGTCTCTTATTGCAGGACAAGCATTAGCGGAAATTGACAATGAAGGAAAATTGAACACATTTAGCAGTGGTCAGCTAATATTGAAAGTAGCTTATTATATCTCAGAAGATTACTCCTTTGAAGATGCTATCAGTATTAATATATTACCTAAAATTGATAATGTTATTGAAGATGGCGGTAGCGATATAGATGATCCAGTAGAAGATCCTAAAGAAGACCCTGAAGAAAACCCAGTGGAAGATAGTAGGGATGATTGGTATGAACATAAACCAATTTATGACGATAATCAAATAGCTAAAGAACTAGAAAAAATACTGGAAAACATAATTAAGAAAGAACAGGGTATTCAGTTAGTTGAGATTATAGACATTAGTCCAAATCTATCAAAAACAGTGTTTTTAGGGCAGAGTGGGCAGTTAACTATACCAAGTAATACAATAGGTCAAATGGATAAGCTATTAGTAGGGATTGTGAATGAGACTAGTAAATATATTAACGAAGGAAATAATAAAAAAACATTCCAAAGTCCTATATATGAATTGCAATTTGCTAAATCAAATGATAGTTTCAGTAAACCTGTACAATTGACATTCAGATATGATGAAGGTAAAGTAAAGGATGTAAATAACCTAGCAATATACTACTATAACGAAGCTTTTGGAAAGTGGCAATACTTAGGGGGACAAATCAACAGAAGTACTAGAGAGATAAAAGTTAATATAAGTCATTTTAGCAAATATGCTTTGATAGAGGATAGTACAATGCCACAGTTTAATGATATTAAGGGGAGATGGTCAGAAGACTATATTAAAGGACTATACTCACTTGGAGTTGTCACAGGTATACGTGACGGAAGCGGGTACAAGTATGAACCTACTAGAAACATTACAAGAGTTGAATTTACAAAGCTTGTAGTAGAAACATTGTTGAAAACAGGTAAAATAAAAGAAATAAGTAATGATATAGATTTGCCATTTGTTGATAAAGGTCAAATACCAGAATGGGGTAAAAAGTATATCAACTTAGCCTATGTGAACAATATTATTAGTGGAAAAACCACGGAATCAGGAAATATAATTGATAGCAACTCTCCTATAACAAGAGCAGAAGCTACAACAATAATAGGTAGAACACTAGGTGTTCTTGGAGATACTAATAATGGATTCTTAGATAATAATCAATTTCCTTCATGGGCAAGTAAGTATATAGGTGCACTATCTAATAAAAAAATAATTAAAGGTTATCCTGACAATACATTTAGACCCAATAATAGTATAACCAGAGAAGAGGCTGCATCTTTAATTTTAAACTGGATGCATTAAGAATTGTATAAATTGTAGTAAAAAACTACCTCGAATAAATTAAAATATTCGAGGTAGTTTTCTATTTCTATTGAGTATACAGGAAGTGATTACCCAAAGAAAGTTTTAGAATATCTTAAGGTTGTATAAATTTTAAACTTGTCGAACTAGGGTAAAATTAAACTAATAAAACATATAATAGGGTTGGTTATCGTAAAGGAGAATGATAAATGGTAATTCAAACAGTACAATCAAATATGAATACGATACTATCTTAAACCTCATATCAGTTTGAAGGTAAGAAACATCAAGAAGTTATTAAAGAAATTTCCCCAGAAAAAGCGTTAGATATGGTTGCTAAGATATGGGAGTTGGCAGGACTCTTCGTAGATAGAAAAATTTAGAAAAACTATTTTCAAGGAGTGTAAACAATGAAAAACCAACCTAGGAATGCGATCGGCAGCTTAGCTTGTGCAGAAGGACCAGTAATTAATAATAAGAAGTTAAAAAGCATACTCATACCGAACAGTGTTACTAGCATAGATGATTCGGCATTTTATAAACATCATTTAACAAGCGTAATTATACCAAATAGTGTTACAAGTATAGGCAATTCCGCATTTTACAATAATCAACTAATAAGCATAATTATACCTGATAGTGTAATCATTATTAATTGCTTATCTTTTTCTAGCAATAAGCTAAATAATGTTACCATACCAGCAAGTGTAGAAAGCATGGGTGATTATGCATTTGCAAATAACAAGTTGTATAGTCTTATTCTTGAGGAAGGCATCATGAGAATAGGAGACTGTGCTTTTTATAGTAACTATTTGACAGATGTGGTTATACCAAAGACAGTAACTAGTGTTGGATTTGGTACATTTGCAGATAATCACCTGGTCAGTGTGACTATTCCCGAAGGTGTAACCAGTATAGGAAAGGGTGCCTTTTATAACAATCAGTTAAAATGCCTAGTTATACCAAAAAATGCAACTAGCATTAGGAGTCTAGCCTTTGCTAATAATAGGTTAAGAAATATTTCTATACCAGAAAGTGTAATCAATATTGGTGATCAAGCATTTGCTGACAATAAGTTATCAAGAGTAATAGTAAAGAATCCTAAAACCGTGTTTGGTGAAAATGTGTTTGAGAACGCATCTGTTGACTTAACTATTTATGGATACAATCCTTCAACTGCTATGGATTATGCAAAAGCTGCTGGATATAGGTTTGTTGAACTGCAAAAATAATCATATGAAAATAGATAAGGGGATAAGCCTTATCTATTATGTATAGCCCATTCAATACCCTATTTAACCCCAATAATTTCTCTACATAAACCAATACAGATATTGGGCTTTAATCATATTTTGCATTACATCCAAAGGGATTTCGACAAGTGACGCAGAAGGTATAAATTGTATAATAAATAAGGTAGCAATTTATTTATTAACTTTATAAACAAAACCAGCCATGACATTGATTTAACAATCTTTTAGGAGTAGAATAAGTATGAGTTATGAAACATAATGGGAGGAATACAAATGATTAAAATTAAGAAACTAGTTTTATTTATCCTTATTACATCTATGTTAGGGATGATTGGATGCAGTCCAAAAGAAGATGTAAATAATAAATTACAAGGAGAAGAAGTCAATTCTGAGGGAAACCTTAATCTAAAGATTGGGGTAATGCCAGCTGTTGACTCAGCGCCAATTTTTATTGCAGCAAAGAATGGCTATTTTGAAGAATTAGGTTTAGATGTAGATGTGCAAGTATACACAAATGCAATGAACAGACAAAGTGCACTTCAAAGTGGAGAACTAGATGGAGCCATGACAGATGTTATTGCATTAGTTAACAATGTTCAAAATGGCTTTGATATAAAGGTTACTACTAGTACTGATGGTAGTTTCCCTGTACTAGTTAAGAAGGATTTTGGAGGACAAAAAGATATCAAAGTAGGGCTAATGGAAGTAAGTGTAGTGAATTACCTTTCTGATGAGTTTTTAAGGGATGAGCACAACATGGATAAAGTATTTATAAATGAGATTCCTGCTAGATTAGAGATGATAAATCAAGGACAAATAGATATGGCAGTGCTTCCTGAGCCAGTTGCATCTCAAGGAGAACTAATGGGTCTTGAAAAGAAAGTATATGAAAGCAAAGATGAGTTTTCTCCTGAAATTATGGTTTTCACAGGAGAAGCTATAAAGAAGAAGGAAAAGGCAATTAAGTTATTTCATCAAGCTTATAATAAGGCTGTAGGTAAAATTCTTAAAGATGAAAACATAGCTCGAGATGTATTAGTTGAAGAGCTAAAGCTTAACCCTGAGGTTAAGGATAAGATTATATTACCTAAATATAATATGGCAAGAATACCAAGCCAAGAATACATTGAAAAGATAATGAAATGGAATGAAAAAGTACTAGGCAAAAAAATAGGCTTAAAATACAAGGATTTAGTTGAAGGGAAGTTTGTAAAGTAATGATTGAAATAAAGGATTTACATATAAGCTATGAAAAAGAAGTAGCTCTAGATAAAGTAAATCTTCATATAGAAAAAAACACAACCTGTGCCATAATAGGACCTTCTGGTTGCGGCAAGACTACCTTATTATATACCATTGCAGGTCTTAAAAAGCCTAATAAAGGTGCCATATATATTGATGGAAAAGAACTGAATAATGTTCGAAAAAACACAGGGGTAATATTACAAGATTATGGCTTGCTCCCTTGGAAAACAGTATGGAATAATGTATCATTTGCATTATTGGCTAGAAATGTTGGAAGAGATAATACCATCATTAGAACAGAAAGCATTCTTAAAGACTTAGGGATTTACGAGTATAAGGACAAATACCCAAGTGAATTAAGTGGTGGACAAAAGCAAAGAGTTGCCATAGCAAGATCCTTGGCCCTAGAGCCAGACTTACTGCTTATGGACGAGCCTTCATCTGCCCTTGATGCCATGACAAAGGAGCATATTCAAAATATTATTTTAAATATCTATAAGCAAAAGCCAACCACATTAGCTATTGTTACTCATAGTATTGAGGAAGCTGCTTTTCTAGGGCAAAAAATTGTAATAATGGGAAAGGCGAATATAATTAATTCAATGGACAATCCTTATTTCGGAAAAGATAAATTAAGAGAAAATATTGATTTTTATAGGTTTTGCCTAGAAGTTAGGAAGTGGATACGTGAAGATAGCTAGAAAACTAAGAGAAAAACATATAAAAACCATCTATGCGAACTTTGTTGTATTACTTATGTGGTATATACTACATATTGCTTTAAAGTCGTCGGTTATACCATCACCTTTTGATACAATTAAGAATTTCATTATTATATTTCCTAATACTTTAGCACCGCATTTGATAGTGAGTCTATGGAGAATTACTGCTGCAATATTTGTTTCTTTAGCTTTAGGTACAATTATTGGCGTATGGACAGGCATAAGTAAAAGGGTTGATGACTTTATTAGCCCTATTATTTATATACTTTATCCCTTGCCTAAAGTGGCGTTTTTACCAATCCTTATGATACTCTGGGGTCTAGGGGAATTACCAAAGATAATACTGATTATAATTATTATTATATTTCAGATTATCCTTGCCGCAAGAGATGGCGTAAAGGAAATATCAAAAGAACTATTTATGTCAGTCAAGTCCTTAGATTTAAGTAATATAGATGTGTATAGACATTTAATCCTGCCTGCAATACTACCTAAAATATTTACTGCCCTAAGGATCTGCATAGGTGTTAGTATAGCTGTTCTCTTTTTTGCTGAAAACTTTGCAACTACCTATGGTATTGGCTACTTCATTATGAATAGCTGGAGCATGGTAAATTATCTTGAAATGTTCAGTGGCATAGTTGCATTGGGGCTAATGGGGCTTTTCTTGTTTAAAATTATAGATTTTGGAGAGGATATGCTCTGTAAATGGACTAAAATATAAGTGTATAAGCAGAAATGTATAATTCCTTCGCTGTAGGGGACATCGGACAATCAGTCTGATCAATTATCTCATTTTAAAGCTACTGATGAAAATGGTTTTTCTAGTTTCGTTATTGGATTAATGAAGGAATCATATGAATATTCTTGCCTGGAGCAGTTGCTCTTGGCTCAGAAATATGATAGATTATAAATGATTATATTATTAAAACAAACATGGACACAAGAAAGAATACGGGCTCTTTATTCATAGATTATCTTAGAATACGGGCTCTTTATTCATAGATTATCTTAGAATACGGGCCTTTTTTATTCATAATATATATTTTGCAGAATGGGGGATGAGACATGTTGGTAAATGCTTTGTATAGCATTGTTGTAGGATTACTACTAATTAATTTTCTGTTATTTTTGCGAAACAGAAAGTTAAAAACCCAAAATAGTGAAATGAATATTATTAATGAATCAAAACAGGCTTTTATTAATGCGGATCGTAATATGGTATTCTTAAAAGATGAAAATCTTAAATATGTATTTACTAATAATAAATTTAATGAAGTTTATAATATTGAACCATCACAGATTATAGGGCGTGATGATGTAGATTTAAATGAAAGAGATGCAATTCTTTATATGAATGCTGACCTTGAAGTAATCAATAAAAAAATTGTTATTGTAACTGAGATGGAATGGGAAAATAAAATGCAAAGAACAACAAAATTCCCAGTAAAGCTTCTAAATGGTCGTTATGGAGTAGGCGCATATGTAGAGGATGTAACCGAAGAGTATAACAACAAAAGGAAGTTAGAAGAAATGAATGATATGCTCAACAAATCCAACAATCTTCTTTTAGCCATTCTTGAAAGCTCGCCCGATATAATTGTTTTTGCATTGGATAAGAATTATTCTTATTTGTCCTTTAATAAGAAACACAAGGAAATAGTTCATAAAACATGGGGAAAAGAGATTAAAATTGGCATGAGCAATTTAGACATTTATGATAGTCATGATATCTCTATAAAGGCCAAAGAAAAGCTTGATAGAGCTATAGAAGGAGAGAGTTTTAGCTCAGTTGAGTCTTATGGGGATGAGGAATTCCCGGGAAATATTTGGAAAAATTATTATTCTCCAATACGATCAAATGAGAATGAGATAATAGGCTTAACATGCTTTGCGCTTAATATTACTGACCGTATAAAGGCAGAAGAAGAAATTGCTTATTTGAGCTATTACGATTCGTTGACAGGTCTTTACAACAGGAGATTTTTTGTTGAAGAACTATCTAGATTGGATGTTGAAAGAAACCTACCTATATCCATTATTGTAGGAGACATGAATGGCTTAAAGCTTACAAATGATATTTTTGGACATGCCTCGGGAGATTTGCTCCTACAAGAAGCAGCAGAAGTTTTTAAAAACGTTTGTAGAGCAGATGATATAATTGCTCGTGTAGGAGGAGATGAATTTACTATTCTCCTGCCCAATACTAAACCAGAAGAAGCACAAAGGATTATTGCTAGGATAAAAAGTGAATTTGCAAAAAAGAGTGTTAAATCTATTAGGGGCAGTATATCCATGGGGCATGATACCAAAGTCCACGTAGAAGAAGATATACTGCGGGTATTAGAAAACGCAGAGGACAACATGTATTCTATAAAAACAGTCGAGAAAAACGACATAAAGAGCACAACAATTGAAACCATTATCAAAACCTTGCATAAAGATAGCACAGCAGAAGAGAAACACTCTATTAATGTGAGAAGAATATGTGGGGAACTAGGTAAGTTAATGGGAATATCTGAAGTTGATATGAGAAGGTTAAAAGATGCTGCCTATTTTCATGATATAGGAAAAATTGCACTAGATAAAAGCTTATTGAACAAAAGCAAGACTTTTAATGAAGAAGAAATGAAAGCAATAAAGCAGCACGCTGTTTTAGGATATAGAATATTAAACAGTTTTGATGAAACTATAGATTTAGCAGAAGTCATACTAGCACATCATGAAAGATGGGATGGTTCTGGATATCCAAAAGGACTCAAGGGTGAAGAGATTCCAAGATTAGCAAGAATTATTGCTGTGGTGGGGTACTACGATTTCATGATAAATAGAAAAGAAATGGATAAAGAAGAAGCAATTGAAGAAATCAAGAAGCAATCTGGAATTAAGTTTGATCCAGAAGTTGTAGATATGTTTTTTAGCATGATTACAAGAAGTAATTAATATCTAGGATTTAAGAATATGATCTGTCACAAATCTGAAAAAGAAGTCAGGCAACCTAGGAAGTCAATTAAATAATTTGAGCCTGGTTCCATTTTTCATAACATTAGCAAATAGGATTACCTAGAAGGACAGAGAGTCTAGACTTTCTGTCCTTTAGTTGTTAGGATATACATAAGTAATTAATTGACAGATAAGCCTTAGGATTTAAGGAGAGGAATAGATGACTGTATATGAAGTATTAAAGACGTATTTCGGATATGATGAGTTTAAGTCAGGTCAAGAAAAGCTAATAAAAGGAATCATGAATGGTAGAGACGTCTTAGGAATAATGCCTACTGGGGGAGGAAAGTCTCTTTGCTACCAATTGCCAGCTATCATTTTGGATGGCATAACAATAGTGATTTCACCTTTAATATCGCTGATGAAGGATCAAGTTGACTCCTTAAATGAGATAGGAATAGCGGGGACTTATATTAATAGTACACTTGACCAAGATGAGCTTGTAGACAGACTTAAGGACATAAGAAATAATAAATATAAAATAGTATATGTAGCACCAGAACGTTTAAACACAGGGTTTTTTAAGAGTCTAATAAGCGATATAGAAGTTTCCGTAGTTGCAATTGATGAAGCACACTGCATAAGCCAGTGGGGACATGATTTTAGACCTAGCTACTTAGAAATACCTACATTTATAGATTCATTTAAAAAAAGGCCAGCAGTTGCAGCTTTCACAGCAACGGCTACAAAGGAAATTATAGAAGAAATCAAACGTCTAATTAGATTAAATAACCCCTTAGAGTCCATTATAGGATTTGATAGACCAAACCTATTTTATCAAGTTGTAAAGGTAAGCAATAAATTTTCATATTTATTAGATTATCTAATAAATAATTTCCAAGAGGAATCAGGAATAATTTATTGCGCCACAAGAAAGACAGTAGAGTCCTTAACTAAAAAGCTTAGAGAAGCAGGAATATCTGCCACCCCATACCATGGTGGAATGGGGTCAGATGAACGACAAAACAATCAAGACGACTTTATATTCAATAGGTCTAGGATAATTGTAGCAACTAATGCATTTGGAATGGGAATTGACAAGCCTGATGTTAGATTTGTGATTCACTACAATATGCCAAAAAACATGGAGGCATATTATCAAGAGGCGGGAAGAGCAGGCAGAGACGGAGATAAGAGCCACTGTATATTATTATACTCACCATCAGATATAGTAAAACAAAAGCTCATAATACAGAGCGAAACCCTATCTCATGAACGAGGGGAAATATTATATAAAAACCTTCAATATTTAGTTGATTATTGTAACACAAATGAGTGTTTAAGAAATTCCATACTTACCTACTTCGATGAGAACACAGAAAACACAAACTGCAGTAATTGTGGAAACTGTCTAGACCAATCAGAAATGATGGATGTTACAGAAGAAGCACAAAAAATACTTTCTTGTATATATAGAACCAATGAAAGATATGGCTTATCTACTATAATACAAGTTTTGAGAGGCTCAAAGAATAAAAAAGTGTTGGACTTTAATCTTGATAGAGTCTCGACATATGGAATAATGACAAATTATAGTGAGATTGCAGTAAGAGAGATTGCCATGACTTTAGTTTCAAAAGGATATATTAATATAACACCAGACAAGTATCCTATTATGAAGTTAACCTCAAAATCTGGAGAAGTATTAAAAGGTATAGCAAAGGTTCATCATAAGAGACATTTAGTTGAGAGAAAAGACTTAGTCAAAGAAAAAGAAGAGCAAAGGAAAAAAGATGGGAATCAAAATTATGATAATGAGCTATTTGAAAAACTTAGAGAACTAAGATATGAGATTTCCAGCGAAAAGAAAATAGCTCCATTTATGATTTTCCACGATTCTACACTAAAAGCAATTGCATCACATTATCCAATGAATAAAGAGGAGCTTTTAACAATAAGTGGAGTAGGTCTTAAGAAATATGAAAGCTATGGGGAAAGCTTTATAACCTTGGTCAATGATTACTGCATTGAAAAGGACTTAAATATTGATGAGATCAGAGGCACAGAAAAGGGACAATTAAGTCTGAAGAAAGCTAATGGAGATAAAAGCAAAAAGGAAAAAGCTGCAGACAAGTACAAGAACACATATAAATATTACCTTGAAGGCCTGTCATTAACAGAAATAGCTGAGAAAAGAAATCTTACCATAAGTACAATAATTGAGCACTTGAAAAAGTATGATAAAAACAGACAATTAATTGACTGGTCAATATTTATTTATGACCCTTCAAAAGAAGAAAAAATACTAAATGCAATAAAGGAAGTTGGTTTAGAAAAACTAAAATCAATTAAGGAAGCATTGGCAGAAGAGATTAGCTATGATGATATAAAAATAGTTATAGCTAAGAATGGGTTGGAGTAAGAGAAAGAATGTTGTGTATTAGGATGATTTAAGGAGAAGTAGAATTATAAGAAAGAGATGATATAAGAAAGAAAAAACATTCATAGAATCAATATAGTCATTACCTATTGACATTAACAACGCGCAAAGCTTTATTCTAAGTTTAGAGAGGTGATGTGCAATGCAAAGAATCGGTGAAGTAGCTGCAATTTATAATGTTTCTAACAGAACCCTGCGTTATTGGGAAGAGTCAGGCATTAGGTATCGTTTTGGAAAGACTTATTCAGATACTTAAGACTCAAGGGGACTTAAATCAAATATTAGAATATATTGATGAATCTGAAAACTCTGCCATTCTTAAGCTAAAGGATGCACTTCAAATTGTACTCTTAGAAAAGAATAGTGACATGTCGGGAAGTACAAGTTACAGTAATAATGATGTGAGAATTGTGAATTTACCAAGAATGATCTTTGCAAGTTGCTCAGCTGTAAGTGCCACTCCAGAAAATGATTGCTGGCAAAAGATTTACAGTCTTGTTGTTGAACATTCTCTGGATCAAAAACCTGGGTTTAGGCATTTCAGATTTGGATTTAACAATTCACAAGGAGAATATGGCTATGAAATGTTGGTGGTAGTACCAGAAGACTTCAAAGTACCTGGACCATTCACTCGTAAGGAGTTTAATTGCGGACTCTTTGCGGCACTACCAACATATCTGACCATTATAGGAGAACGCTGGATCAATTGAATGAATGGCTGCATGAAAATGAGGAATATGAATTAGATTGGCAACCAGAAATACTGAGGGATTACCTAGAAGAGTGTATTGACTATAAAATATTTTCATCGAAAAAGCCGAGGATTCTAAGAAGCAACTTGATCTTTTAATTCCAATCAAGAGGATACCTGAAGTCAAAGGAGAGAGGTATCCTGGTATTCAGGAAATAGAATTAGAGTTGGAGCCAAAGAAGGTATTACTTCCAGAGATAGTCCTTGGGGGATGCCTGATCGAGCTAAAGGATAAAAAACTTCCATGGGAAAAGAGTGTTCCATGGTATAAGCTTGCTCGGGCAATATATAAAACCGGTAAGGACTTTGGAAGTAGGATTATAACTGGTAATAATACTTTTACATTAGTTTTGGGTGATACTATACTCCCTCTACCATTTTATGCTACAGGGAAAGAGGGCTTTGCTGCTAGAGTATTTGCTGCAGCAGAGTATATTCAAAAAAACAATATAGATGTAGACCATCAGTACTGTTTAGAAAGAGAATTCCGAAAGGATGGGAGAAATGCTGATAGGATAGAATTATATATTTCATTAGCATGAACGGAAAAGCCAGAAAGGTAAGTTTACAAATGACAAATAAGTTGTGATAAGTGAATAAAATTCTTTGTATTGAGATTAAAAAAAAGACATTTGCCTGATGATGACAAATGTCTTTTGTATTGACATAAGATAATTAAAGTGAGATAATAAGAATATCTTGTCGCTTTTAAATCGACTCTCATTACTATCCAATTATATTATATAACTTTTAAAAAACAATGTCAATAGGTTTTTGAAAAATTTTAATTTCTTCACCAATTATTCCACAATTATTTATTTTAAGGAGGATACACCATGAATAGGAATGACTTTGAATGGCAGAAGGAAAATGAATGGCTGCAAGAAGTACTTCAAGAAGCAAAAAAACAGCTTGTTAAAAATAATGCTTATAAAGAGAATATAAGAAAAGATGCCATTGAAACACAAAAGGAACTGTGGGAAGATATAGGTTCAGTTTCAGTAATAAATGGGATGGATCAGATTGTAGATTTTATGCAATTCGTCAATATTATGAGAATGCAAAAGAGAAGTCATGAATCAACTAGAAGACTTGAAAAAAAATACGAGAGAATGGTTTTGTCTCCTTATTTTGGGAGAGTTGATTTTTTTGAAAATGGAGAAGACAAAACAGAGAAGTATTATATAGGAGTTTCAAACCTCATTGACGATAACCTTGACTTTTTCGTATACGATTGGAGAGCGCCGATTTCCAGTATGTTTTATGATTACGAGATTGGAGAAGCTAATTATACATGTCCAGAAGGGATTATAGAGGGAAAACTTACTCTTAAAAGACAGTACAAAATAAATGAGGGTAAAATGGAATTTATGTTTGATAGCAATCTTAAGATAGACGATGAAATACTACAAGATATTTTGAGCAAAAGCACTGATAATAAGATGAAGGCCATAGTAACAACTATTCAAAGAGAGCAGAACAAAGTAATACGTAATGAAGAATACAAAAACCTCATTGTTCAAGGTCCAGCAGGAAGTGGGAAAACCTCTGTTGCTCTTCATAGAATTGCCTATCTCCTATATAAGCATCGTGAAAGAATAACTCCCCAGAATATAGTAATATTTTCACCTAATGAGATTTTTAATGACTATATCTCCAATGTACTACCAGAACTTGGAGAAGATAATATGTATCAGACAACATTTAAAGAATATATGCATAAGGCTTTAGGAGGCAAATTTAAGAAAGAAGATTACTGTGAAATGATGGAATATATCTTATCTTCAAAAAATAAATTAAGCTACCAAAATAGAATCAAGAATATAAAATATAAGTCTGCTATAGAATTTGTGGATATATTAAAGCGTTATGTGGATTATATTGAAAAAACAGATAGAGACTTTGTGGATATTAATTTTGGAGACCAGTTAGTAGTCTCAGCTGAAGATCTCAATGAACTGTTTTATAATGATTATACAAGGCTTCCATTGAAAAGAAGGCTTAAAAAGATAAAAGAAAGGATTTTATTCCTTATAGAACCTTATAAGAAACAAAGAATAGCAGAAGTTACTGATGAGCTTTGGGATTCAGGTTCTTATTTTGATGAGGTAGAGGTAAGTCAGAAAAGCTTTGCTATTGTAAGGGATGAAATGAAGGAAATATATAGTGAGCTCGCTAGAATAACAAATTTTAACCTGCTAGGCATTTATAAAGACCTTATTAGGGAGCTAGAATTCTTTTCTAAAGGTTTAAATATTCAATACTGTAATGAGGAAATTAAGAGGATAAAAGGCTATACTCTAGACAAATTAAATGCTCAAGAGCTTAATTATGAAGATCAGCCTCCGCTTTTATATCTAAAAATTGCATTGGGAGATATGTCAAAAAACTCTGAAATTAAGTATGTTATTATTGATGAGGCTCAGGACTATACACCGCTTCAGTATGAAATACTCCATCAACTTTTTGAGTCTGCAAATATGACCATGTTAGGTGATTTAAATCAATCCATCAATCCTTTTATGAATGTAGGGGACTATAATAATATTTCTCATATATTCCCTGAGAGCAATACTTGCCTAATAAACTTAACTAAAAGCTACAGATCTACGATGGAAATCACTAAATTTTCAAGAAGGCTACTCAATAATGTAATTGCTGATGAATGTGTAGAAAGAGATGGAGATAAACCTTTACTTCTTGGATTTTTAGAAGAAAAAGCTATAAAAGAAAGACTTGTTGAGGATATAAAAATATATAAGGAGAAGGGCTACAAATCCATTGGAGTAATAACAAGAACTGTAAAGGAAGCAGATGAAGTGTATAATTTCTTAAAAGAACAGGTTCATGTTAAGGCTATAATGAAGGATGATGATGAATATGTTAGTGATACCTTGGTAATACCAGCTTATCTTGCTAAGGGGTTAGAATTTGATGTTGTGCTTATCTACAATGCAGGAAATGAAAACTATAACTGCGAAGAGGAAAGGCTATTGCTTTATACTGCCTGTACTAGAGCGCTTCACATCTTATGTGTATACTATTGTGGAGAGTGCACGCCATTGTTGAAGGAAGCTATTAAATAGAAAGTTCAGATACAAGCTAATTACCTGAATACCATAACGAGTTAAAGAGAACTGTCAGGCTGGGGGTGCCATGGGGACGTACCGTCCCCTTTGACTTCTCCCCATTGACTTCTATAGTGATAAATCTCTTTTGTTAAAGATTGCAATTCCACTGCCATACAAAAGTATTGCAATTAAAGCAAATGAAACCATTCCAAAGTATGCAAAGCTTTCTCCAGATATTAATTTATCTGGATCAAAGAGTGCATATAGTGACAGGTTGCCAATCCAGCTAAACTTATCTCCTGCATTTCCAAGCATCTGGAATACTAAAAAAGCTACAGGTATGCCTATTCCAAGTCCAAGACTAGTTTTGCTTTCGTTAGATACACAGGAAGCTAAGAAGCCAATTCCACCAATTGTATAATACATTAGCAGTGCGTAGATGTTTATAAAAATGAATTTTCCAATTTCTAATTGACCTGGAAATAATTTTTCAGCGACTAGTATGGAGAATGTCGTTGCTATAGTAAATAGTAATGTTATTGAAGCCAAGCTAAATACTGCTTGTGTTATAGCAATTTTAATACGAGAATTTGGGGTTGCCAATAGGTATGCCATACTACCCTTATCAATATGACTGCCAATTATTTTATGATTTATTACAATAGAGACTACCATCGGTATGAAAAGTACTAGAAATCCATATATATAGCTGGTAATAAAGGTTAATAGATTTGTACCCATATCTCCAAATCCAAAGGCGTTAATCATAGATTCAGGAAATGTTTTGAGCATTTCATTCAGCCTATCCGCGCCTTCTGGATCAAACATTGATATGATAACTGTTAGGTAAAAACAAAAAACACAAGTCATAGTAATCCAAATAGTACGACTAGCTTTTATGTTAACCTTAAATAGGGTCCAAGACATAT